>Ga0209296_1000874_pt1 | contig 24801 bp, 24 predicted proteins | sample S_130206_EF_Meta_FD_187319 | JGI IMG/M metagenome (GOLD analysis project Ga0209296, IMG submission 187319) | Freshwater microbial communities from Lake Simoncouche, Canada to study carbon cycling - S_130206_EF_MetaG (SPAdes) (version 2) | ecosystem: Environmental > Aquatic > Freshwater > Lake ...
GTCTACCGATACGGAGCTAAAACTGGCGTCAGACCCAGAAGCTACGACTTTTTTCCATGATGGCATATTTTCTTCTAATTACGGTTGGTTACAGTTTGTACTGCCCACTTCCACTTTCGTGGCCAATAACGAGATTCTATTTCTAGAAACTAATTAACAAGTTTGCTGTAAATAAATATTGCGCTAATCGGTTAAGCTCTTGTAGTACTCTTGAAGTTTGAATACTAGATTGTACACGTGCTCTACCTGATCGCCCTTAAAAGTGGACTCCTTGATCATTACGAGCAAGGCTTCCACTTCTGGTCTATTAAGTTGTAATTGATTTGTACTGTTCTCAGTAGTATTAGAAGTTGGCATTGATTGTATTGCCTCCATCTCTTTTTGTGGTTCTTTTTGCCCCACTTTTTTAGAAAAACTAAATCCCATAACGTTTTTTATAAATTTTATTATGCCCAGATAAATATGTCCGATGTGATTGAGTTCACCCACATGTTACCCAATCCGTTTGTTGTACTACCCCAAGTTGGAGGAGTTGCATCCGATGGATTACCAGCGTTTATTTTTGAAGTTACCATGTATTCGTCCGCAGCTACTGTTGAAGAGCTAGCGTGTACATTGTATGCTACCGCAAAACGACCGAAAGCTCCGGCTGTTGCAGATTCAATAAAGAAAGCAGATCCTGATGCTCCGCCTGGTGCTGTTGAACTTGCGATAATGAAACCGCCGTCTGTCAATGAAGTAGATCCAGAAGCCAATAAGATGAACTTATCAGCGATTAATACGTTTTCAGTATTTTGGAAGCTAGCTGTACCAGCAACTGTTAAGTCGCCTGTTACAATTAAGTTCTGATTGAATATAGAGTTACCGGTTACATTAATACCACCAGCTGCTACTGTTACACCTGAAGTAGCGCCTGATCCAATAGTTACTAGCGTACCGTTGTCCGTAATGTTTGAGTTAGAGAATCCAGTACCATTCCACTTAGGAAGCAAGTTGTTTGTCAAAGAAGCTGCGCCTTGAATGGCAACTGTTGCAGGTAAACTACCAGAGTACGTGAAAGGAACAATACCTACGCCTTGAGTTAAACTAGGTAAAGTAGCAGATCCTGAGAAAGAACCACTAAATTGTCCAGATAATATAGCCGAACCTGTAAAAGATCCAGAGAAATCTCCGAATGCAGTAGCCGATCCTTTGAAAGATCCCGTAGTGCTTCCTGTCATAGCTCCGTAGAAAGATCCACTAAAACTACCCGAAAGGAAAGTAGCATTAAAAGAGCTAGAGATTTGATTAATTACTGAACCGGCCGCGTTACTTATTTGTAAAGACGCGCTAGTTACTAATTTGTTATTGACGTTAAGGTTAGCAAGTTCGGCTGATGAACCGCTAACGATGACTTTTTTCCAGGTTGCCGGCATGTGTTTCTGTTTTTAAACTACTTATAAATATTGTGACTTTAGCTAAATGTAGCCTGATCTAATCCAACATAAACAGATTGACTGGTAAAGTATATACCGCCGTACTGGGCTGTTGGAACATAATTGTTTTCGAAGACTTTATTTTCTACAGTACCTTCATTGTTTATTTTGAAAACGTTCTTGCTACCACTTGTAATTAAAAAGAAGTGTGGAACAGATCCAGTAGCGTTCACTGTTATGCTTCCGCTGTTGCTTAGACTGAATAGGGTGCTACTTGCAGAAGTTATTGTGAATACTGTTGGGCCTACGTTAACGCTTGCAGATATGCTTCCTGTGCCTATTCTAAATAGATTCAGGTCATTGATGCTACTAGCAGAGATGTTAGTAATGCCTGCGCCGTTGCCAAAGAAAGATCCAGTGAAAGATCCTGTCAAAGATCCTAGAGAAGTATTTAGTGTGCTTCCTACGTATTGATAAACAGAGATGTAAACGTACTGACTGTTATTAGGCATTACGGCAGAAGAGCTGAACTCTAAAACACCGGTCTTGTAATCGAAGGCATAGTTGTTAACAGAGATTTGATCACCTGCAGCTGGTGTGCTCGCATTTGTTGAAACGAATACTTTTGCCAAATAACCGGCAGGGTTGTCTTCCGTATTTGCGTTGGACAAAGATGGAACCGAATACTTTGGAGATACAAAACTGCCTTGTTGACCAGCATCCAATAGCTGAGCACCGATACCAGTACTTGATCCGCTTGGAGTTGTAAAGAACCAAACCTCGTTGTTTAAGTCGGATTTGGTTAACTTCTTGCGATAGTAATACTTCATTACCTGCTTACCACCAGAGCTGTATACCGATAAATCTTGAGAGCTACCACTAAAAGGTAAACTGCTAGATGGGATCAAAGCTGCATCCGTATAAACTTCGCTAGAGTTTATGTCCAACGTAGAAGTAAACGCTTCTTGAGAATCTAAGAGCGTTTCATGAGTATACCTTCTACTTTGTAGGAACCTGGAGGATTTTTTAACGCTATCTATTGCCATCTATATTAAATATTAACTAAATGTTACTGTTATTCCCGTTATTGGAGTCGGGTCTCCGTTGTACTTAACTATAACGTATACTTCGTCGTATTGTGAGTTTAAAATCATTCCATCAGCATTTCTAATCGGTATAGTATAAGTAGTGCTTGCTAAAGATCCACCAGTATTACCATAAAGAGCTATAGCAGAACCAAATGGATTTTTACCGTCAGTATTTGCTGTAATACTTCCTGAAACTAAATTCGATAACAAGTTTGCTGGGTCGTAAAATCTAGCGGGCGTGTATATTGAACTGTTTGAAGATTCGAATAGTAATGCTACGGATATTGCTGTCGCAGTGGTTGCGTCCCAGTTAACCAAAGTTTGACCCAAATTTAAGGTCATCGAAGTCTTAGTTCCAGAAGTCGTGAACTTTCTAACGTAGTATTTGTAAGCGCTCGCAGAAGATGGATTTGGCAACCAATATCCGTAAGCGCCTCCAGGTTTTACTAAGTATCCAGGTTTTACTTGAAGATCAGTTGCGCCTAAGTTACCATAAACAGATCCAGTGTTCCAGAAGGATCCACTAAAAGTTAAAATGCTATCGGTCAATTGTAAACGATAACTTTCACCCAAGAATGATTCAATTAAAGCGGTAGAAGTATCTGTACCTTGACCTCTACCGAAGTATGCTAAAGATCCGCTGGTTGCGTTTTGACCAAATGATCCAGTAGAGTGATAGTAGATCGTTTGAGTATCGTAAGTTGAAGCGGCTGCGTTTTTATTGGTAGCATTTGTTGTAACTGTGAAAGTAACAGGAGTTAAACCTATCTGAGCTATATTGGTATTTGTACTAGCAGCAAATGTATAAAGACCATTTAATTTAATACGGTCTGTTTCAAAAGGAATTGTTGAAGTCGCTCTAGCAGTTACGCCCGTAGAGTCATATACGGCATTTGCGGTTTGTATAGTTCCACCAGCTGTAGAAATAGTAGTAGTTCCAGAAGTTTGCGTTAATCCAGTTCCTGAAACTGTTTGATATGCTAAGTTGGTGCCGGCAAAATAAAGAGGATTAAAAGCGCCTGTAACAGAACTAGAAACGTTATAAGTAGAACCACTCAAATAAGGAGCTCCACTTAAAGATCTTGAAACTGCAGATAGAGAAGCAGAAGCTGCCGCCGCAGTAATTGTATTTGCTGGAACGTTTGTAGATATCGTAGTTAATGGAGCGTAGAATATCTCGGCGTTACTGTTAGTAGGATTCGTGTAAGGACTCGATCCACTAGCAATTATAATAGAAGTCGATATGTGATAGTAACCAGAACCGGTATAATCTAAAGAGGCTTGATAAATAGCTGGAGAAAATACAGAAGCAAATTTACCGTCTTGATACGCAGCTGGAATTACCGCTGGATTAGAAGTATTAATTTTTGCTAAAGTAACTCCTGATGTTGTACCTGCTCCGGTTTGAGTAATTAAAGTAGCAGAAGAAGACGTGGCGGTCGTTGCTTTAGTGGCGCTATTTAAAAACTTGAAAGAGAAAGATCCAGAAACTTTGAAATTAGTTGGAGATCCACTTAATAATGGTCCTAATCCAAATAATTGCGCATCGGCAGAGGAAGTTGCTACAGTACTTCCAGATGCTACGCTAGTGTAAGTGTATCCGTAACTTGTAGAAGTGTATATAGGCGTTATACCTGCGAATATCGTGCTTCCTGTAGTTGCGAATCCTTTTCCTTGTAGATATATTAGTGTCGCGTTACTAGTGCTTTGAGGAACGCTACCAGCAGTAACTGTGCCTGTTGTGGTGTTTTGCGCTGTTGCAGTATAAGATCCAAAAGTTCTTGTGTTTGGACTTGCGTCAGGAGCGGAAGCCGATAGCAATCCGGCCAAAAATCTAAGTATCTCTGACACGTCTGTTTGAGTTGTGAAGTTATTAAAGTAAGATCCGTTTAAACTGGTTTGCCATTGATTAGAAGTTGGATAGCCTGCGTTTATGTTGTATGCATTTATTGATTGAGAGACAATAAGCCCCGCATTCATTGTTGCGCTACCTGTTAAATTTAAAGAACCGGAAATATTAACAGAACCAGTAAAAGTTTGTTGATCGGACGTATCGTCTCCAAAAATATTAGAACCTGAACTATAAATTACAGAAGAACTAATTGTTTGGACTACTAATCTTTGAGCGGTTATAGTTCCAGTAAATAAAGCATTAGAAGCTGTAATGTTTCCGCTTACCGACAAACTACCTGTGAATGAAGCGCTCGTATTAACAACGAATCCATTATTTGGAGATATTGATGCCGTAAAACTACCACTTGCTATTTGAGAAAGATTCAAACCAACGATATTGCTCGCAGAAATGTTAGTCAATCCGCTACCGTTACCAGAGAATGACCCAGTAAAAGATCCAGTAGCTTGTCCGGTAAAGGATCCGCTAAAGGAACCTGTAAAGGAACCCGATAATGGGAAGGATAGCTGTTTATTATAAAATTGAGCCATTACGCTGAGAATTTACCTATTGCTATGATTAAATCGGTTGGATCAAAACTGTATTTTAAAATGGCAGGATCTACAATTAAAGTAGAAGTTCCAACGCCGTTGTCTTGCCAGGTAGTTATAGCGGTCTTTTCTAAGTGTTGACCGTTTATAAAGAAAGTAAAGTTGTCTATGTTATTACTAGGCAAAGAAGTAGGAGCTACTGCCCAACCTTTGTTGAATACGACTTGTGTAGAGTTTACGTAAGATCCAACTACTTGTAAATTTAAAATCAAATACTGTAAAGTTCCAGTATCTACGCCGCCTAAAGTTACTAAGTTATTAATAGAGTCAGCCGCAAGCACTCTGCTATTTTGTTTAAATTGTGGTTTTTTCATATTCTCAGTTTGTTGAGCTGTGCTTGAAGCCACTTCCATACCAAAAAGTATTTGTGAGGCTCCAAAGTATCTGGTCGAATTGGCTAAGCTTTTGTTGATACTCTCTGGTATTAAATATCCGTTTAAAGTCAAATTGAATCTACTCATTACTGCTCTGTCCTCTCCGACTTCGTATGCAATGTCGTCTGTAAATGTTTCTATTTGACTGTAAAATTGAAATCTATTAGGATCTCCCCAATAAGATCTTGAAGAGAAATTAAGTATCTCAATCAATTTGTCCATCTGTTCAACTAGATAAGTCCACATCAAACATTCGAATTCAATAGTAACGTAATCAGGAGTAATTGCTACTACATATTCTTTTTCTGGAGTTCTTTCTGATAGTACCGTAAAATTACCATAGTTGTTTCTGCTATTCCATTTCTTTTCAAAAAGCTGTACGTTATGAACTTTATTACCGTCCAATTTATTTCCTAAACCTCTATTTGGTGTTGTGCTTGTTCTCTTGTACATGATTAACGGAGCAAACATTTTTCCCTCTTGATCTCTATAATAGCCGTCTTCTTGTACGCTCTTCCAGTTTTCTGGATTTCCGTAAATTACCGGTACTTTTATCTTCGTATTGTTTTGCGTAACGAATAGTTTTAATACGTCGTCGAAATAGTATTGTACAGCATGAGTAAGATCCTCCATTCCAATCTTGAACTCTTTGTCTTTATCTCCTTTTAAACTGTAGTCTAAAGCTCTATTCTTTTCAGGTTGACCTAATTTTGTAGGCTCAGAAAACACAGTATTAGGATTGCCGTACTCGGGTGCGTATGGAACAATCAACTTGTTCATGAACTCCTTTCTATTCTGTGGTCTTACTACTTGGTTCATTACAATCTTTGTTGGTTAATACCAAGCTTATCTCCGCTTGTGTAGTGTGTTGTTACTATTATCGAGAACGAACTACCAAATTCATTTAAACCGTCTGAGTAAGCGTAATTAGGATCTTTACCGAGTATCAATTGATTTTCGTTAACGTTGTCTACTTCGTAATAAAGTTCGTTATACATAATTACATCTCCAATTTCTGGAACTACATTAGCGTCTTGCAGATGATCCTTTAAAAACCTAAATGTAGCGTCCCTAATTGAGTCAGGTCCCAAAGACTCTTTTCTTACTACGTTGAATTCTCCTCTTTCTATTAAACAGTTTATCAATACTGGTCCTACGTAATATCTAGCAGTAGCTTCTCCGTAAACATTTTTTGCAGTATCTCCTAACATGTACTTGTAATAACCCACTTGTTGAGAAATTACATTTTCCAACAACTCTTTTGCGATTCCCTTGAAGGTACTCACATCTCTAGAAGATCCAAATAATGCCATATTATCCTAAGTAAACCATCATAGGTACTTCACTTAAAGTACTTGAGATGGATTGATTTTCCGATTGTTTTCTTTCTAATTGCGCTCTACGACTCATGTCTTCAAAATCTTGACGAAGTCTTTCACGTAAAGCCTGTTGTTGTGCTTGACCCTTAGAAATTAGGTCAGCACCGTTCAATGTTACTTCAGAACCTGGTGCAGGAACTTGAGTGTATTTTCCTCTAATCAAACCTAATAGCTCGGAAGCCAATGCCAATGTGTATTCGAATATCCACTGTTTTCCTGGTTGATTTATTTGAACGTAAGTAATTGTACCGTAAGGAACGTTAGAAGGATTTGTTACCAAGCTTTTGTTAGTTCCGTAAGGACTATTTTTTGTAGGATCTGAGAAGTCTGACTTTTTAGAGTACTTGATCCAAATAACCATATCGTTACTTTCAGGCTTTGGTAAAATTGTAAGCTTGTTATTTGTGACTTCAAAAGAGAACCAAGATCTTCTAACAGTATTAGACATCTCGATCTCTTGAATTCTTTGAATGTCCCAATAAACCGGGAATAAAGTAAAGTTCAAACCTGGAGAGTAGCTAGACCAACCGAAATTCTCCGTTGCACCTTGATAGTTGATAGAGCCTCCAATGAATGGATCGTAGTATTGATTTACTGCAGGATTTCCCTTATAAGAAACCTCTTGAATAACAATTCTATCACTACCGCTAATATATCCGTTGTCTACAGCCCATTTTTGCATGTCGTAAACTTGGATGCTAGCAGTTAGAGCTAAAGATCCACTATAGTATTCTATGGTACCACCAATGCCAATTTGAGCTCCGTAGTTATCCGCAATGGTAACTATAGAATTCAAAGAAGGTACGACTACTGTATTATTTAATTGAGAACCTGTTGGTGCTCCTTCCAAACCTAGGTAGTTGTCCTTTATTTTAGATTGATAAAGCTCTTCTGAGTATACTGATACGGCCTCTTCAAAACATGTGTAGAAGTTCACGTCCTGTAATTCCACGTCCATAACCGGGTAACCCAGCTTTCTAGCGCAGTAATTGGCTACTTTTGGTCCGTCCGACTGAAATTGTGCGTCTAAATCGTAGTAACCGAAGGGGGTGGAACCTGAGATTGGAATAGGTGTTCCGTCGTATATTGATGGATTTGCCATTAAATGCTTTCAAATAAATATTTACGTAATGGGTAAAACCCCAATAAGCAAAAACTATTCGTGTGCCTTGTATATTTCCAATATGTTTTCCACTATTGGATCTCTGTGGTTGGTCTTCAAAGTGACTACTTCGAATCCTGGTACCTCTTTGAAATTGGTACATATAAAATGGAAGCCACTCATTTTTCTGTCCTTAAGATCAATTTGAGCCGCGTCTCCACAAACAATCATTTTAGTTCCAACGCATATTCTGCCCAACAAAAGCTCCATCTGTCTATTTGTAATATTTTGGGCTTCGTCTACTACAACCAAACAATTACTTAAATTGCGTCCTCTCATAAAAGCCAAAGGAATTACTTCTATGCGACCGTCTGTCAATTCTTTGTCTATCTTTTCTTTATTGTAAAGCCTATACATGTTATCGTATATGGCCGCGGTGTAAGGTGCTAATTTGTCTTCTTTGGTGCCAGGTAAAAAACCTATGTCCTCTCCAGAAGTTACAGCTGGTCTGGTTAAAATAATTCTCTCTATCTCTTTTCTAAACAAAAGATCTAAGGCGATCTGTGCAGCTAACATGGATTTACCGGATCCGGCTTGTCCTTTTAAAACTGTTATTTTGTTATCGAGAATTATTGACTTGGCTTGCTTTTGCTCCTCGTTCAGTGGAATTAAAAACTTAATTGGATTTTTTGGAGACTTTTTTGAAATCGAGTTCGTATCAGTCATTCGCTACCTTTCTAGATAAATATGCATAAAAAAAGACCCAACTTACGTTGGGCCTTTCTTATTATATAGATCTTAAAATAGATTAAACTACTTGTAAATCTGATACTACTACTAAACCGTAGAATTCCGGACGGATCATAGTCATCGCGTAACGAGTCATGATACCTTTACGTGGAGTAAATGTATTTGGATCGTACACTAATGGAGTCATGATCAATGGAACATATGGAGAGTATACAGCACCTGCTTCTAAGAACTGAGTACCACGGAATCCTAATAAGATTACGTTTTCAGTCATATAAGGGTTTTTGTACACTTTGTAGCGGCTGTTTAAAGCACCTACTTTCTGAACACCGAATGCATATTTCATTGTATCTGCTGCACCGTCAGTATCAGCTGCAAATCCTGGGATTGATTCCAAGATTGTAGCTACTGCTGGAGAAACTACCATGAAGTTAGCGCCGCCACGTAAAGTACGTTGGTGGATGATGTTAGAAACTTTTTGTAACTTGATACCAATAGTTTGGAACCAAGTCATTTGGTTGTAATACAAACCACTTGTATTAGAAGTGAACGCAGTTTTAGCAGCGTTGATTTGATCACCAACCTTAGCTGACCAATACTCTACTATTGGAGCGTTTTGGATTAACATATCTAAGATTTCTAAGTCGATCTCTAAAGAGATGTACTCAGATAATAAACCTGTTAATTCAGCTTCAGCATCTAAAGAATGATAAGCATTCAAATCTTGTGCGAATTCTGGAGTCCATTGTGCCTTTAACTTTTTAGTCTTAGCGCTGATAGTTTGAGACTTCATTTGAACGTTGATCTCAGGGATAACGATTGAAGTAGCTGAAGCAGCGTTAGGAACAGAGAAGCCTTGAGTAGCAGTTCTGTCTTCAAAATCACCTCTTGTAGCGAAATCAGTTGCTTTGTTATAGTTTACTGTCCAAGTTTGAGCAGATCCAGAAAGCACTGTAGAAGAACCAGTTACAAAGAAAGAAATGTTTCCACCGTCAATAACTGTAAATTGTTGTAAAGTCTTATCAGAAGCTACAACTGAACCAGAGAAAGTTGTGAACGCACGAATACCATCGATATCGAAATTAGCTAAAGAAGAAGTAGCGAAGCTAATTTTCTTAATTTCTTGAGCAGCTAAAGAAGCTGTGTAATCGCTATTGAAATCTATTTCTTTAGAAGACGCCGTTGCGAAAGCACCAGCAGTTGCACTAACCGCTACACCAGCAATTGAAGCTGAGAATTGGTTAGTAGAATATCCAAAACGACCAGCGCCATATAAAGCACCTGCAGCAGCGTTACCGAAGTTAGCTGTGTTTGTACCGTATAAAGAATCACCAGCAGTGAAAGGAGTTTTAGTATTTCCGTATTGGAAATCTAAATAGAATACTAATCCAGCAGGTAAGTTCATTGGTTGAACAGAAACGAACTCTTTTGCAGCGATTTGACCGAAGATCTTACGAACTAAAGGTAAAGCTACACCAGCCCATTGTTCACCAGTACCAGCTGTGAAAGTTGCGCCGTTTGTGATACCGCCGCCTGTTTGAGAAGACTCAGTTACTAATTGCTTAGCCTGGTTTTCTAGGATCATAGCCATAGTAGCTTGGTCGTTTCCTTCCAAACCTTCTAAAAGGCCAGATTTTGCCCACTTCTTAGAAAGCTTCTGAGCTACAGTATACTGAGCTTGTTGAGCGTTCTGAGCGGACTCATTTAATAATGATTGTACTAAGTTTGCCATTTGTTATGGAATTTAATTTTTATTTTTTGTTAATACCAGCTAATACTTGCATTCTAGAGATAAAAGGATCTGATTCGATCGTTTGTGTCTGCTTAGGTGCGATACCAGCTGCTTGAGAAGCAAAACCTTCGTTTATTGATTTCTTTTTAGAAACAGCGAAAGACTCGTTTAAAGTAGCAAATGTGTTTTTAACTTCTTTAACTGTAGTAGCTCTATCGAAAGCGTTGATAGCTTTGATCTTTTGAGATTCAGTTAATGATTTAGCTTTAAACAATTTGTTCATGAATAAGTACTTAGCATTTAATAAGTTAACTTCTTTCAATTGAGTTTGTAAATAAGAGATTGTTTGATTTGCTTCTTTCAATTGTTTTTCAGTTCCAGGAACTTCCAATTGTTTTTGCTCTTCCATCTCGTCTTTATCAGCTTTCATTTTTTCTTTCTTTTCTTCAACTTTTTCTTTTGAAGCCTCTTCTAATTCAGCAAAAATTTCGTCTAAGTTAATGTCGTCGGTTGCTTCTTCGCCTTCAGCGCCTTCTGTACCTTCTTCTTCACCTTGATACGGAGCTAAAATGTCTTTTAATTGACCTAAAGTGATAGTGATTACTTTTTCTTCTTCACCTTCAACTTCTTCGCCGTCCATTTCTTCTTCTCCGTCCATTTCAACTTCTTCTTCGCCGTCTTCTTCAGACTTTGCTTCGTAGTTCATGTCTTCTTCGCCTTCTTCCATTTCTTCTTCTGTGCCCTCTTCCATTTCGCCGTCGTGGTTTTCACCTTCGTTAGCTAATGCTTCAAGTTCACCTAAGATTTCTTCTAAAGACGTTTCGTCCATTTCGTCAGCTTCATCCATTTCTTCAGCTTCGTCCATTTCCTCAGCCTCATCGATTTCTTCGGCTTCGTCCATTTCTTCAGCTTCATCCATTTCGTCAGCTTCGTCAAGTTCTTCAGCATCTTTTTTGTGCTTCTTTTCCTCGACTTTATGTTTCGCTTCGTCCATTTCTTCAGCTTCGTCCATTTCGTCAGCAGCTTCTTCAACGGTTTTGCGGAACATTTCTTTTAATTTAGGTTCAAATGCTTCTTCTAAAGCAGCTTTGGCGTTAGCCATGGCGCTAGCTCTTAGTGCTTTTGCGTCTGCAATTGCCTCTTTGTACAAATTTTCCATTTGTTATAAAATAATGAGTGTTCTGATTGCTTATTGTAATGTGAAGCAATATGTAGATATAATTCGATTAGCTACCGCATTAGAAATCGGCGCATGTACCAATAAATACGGTAAATTTGACGAAAACGTAAGTTTTTATCTAGTTAAACAGCAAACTCCGCTCTGAGAACAGATCAGGTCTGAAATAAGACGGCTTGCTCTTTCGTACGTATTTGCATTAGCAATCTGTAAATCGATTGATTCTCTAAGACCTGGTGTGCTTGGGTTGGCAACCGGCTTCATATAAGCTCCGTAAGTTGATGGGGTAGATACAAAGTCCCAACAAATAAGATCCAAGTCGTCTTCTACTTGAACCAAACCTTCGCCGATAGGAATAACCGATCCTAAAGCTCTTGATGAAATACCGACTGTAATGTTATTCGCAAAAAGTTGGGTAAGGATATTTCCTGATGGTGTAGGTAGGATTTCTATTTGACCGTAAAGATCTTTGTCTTGCCACCAAAGTTTAACGATGTTGTGGCTAACGTTCTTTAAATTGATAATGGTAGATTCTGGATGGTCCAATTCTCCTAAAGCTCTATTTTCTCTGATAGGTCCGTTGATGTATTTTTCTACTTGCGTAAATAGTACTTCGTAGGGGTATATTCTTTTGTTGGCATTTGGCTTATCGCATGCTTGCACTTGTCCGCTAACTATTAGGTTACCGTTTGTGTGTCTTCTACTCTCGTTCAATGAAACTGTAGGAGTAAAGTAAGCAGTCTCTATAAGTAATTGTTTTGCCATTACGCTGCGGTTGTTGAGGTTGCTGTTTTAATTCCCTTTTGTTTGTACATTTGAGCTTTTTGTTTGCCTTTTCCAGCTGGCACTAAGTCTAAAGTAATATCTTCTCCGGCTGCATTTTTACCTTTTACGATATCCATGGCCTCGCCTACGTCTGTCTTTTTGTCCTTCTTTAAAAACTTTCTTAACTTCTCAACGATTCCCATAGTTTTCTTTTGACGATCGGCGTCTATCTTAGACGGGAAATCTACGACTCCCGCGAATGTTTTTTCTCCTCTTTCTTCCCAATCTGACCACGCTTTGTCTCTTGACGCTTTATCGTCAGATTGAGATTTTACGTTTGCCAGCTCTTTGGCCTTGTCGATTACGTTAACTTGTCTATTGATAATTAAAGGCTCTTCTCCTTCTCTTTGTATTTCTAATTCTAAAGTACCACCAAAAATATCTTTTACAATACCGGTTTTACTTTTATATTGTTTAGCGTCTTCTTCAGGCAATGGAACCTCTTGGCCCATACCGTAAGTAGGATGCATATCCTCAGTTAATTCAACTTTTTTTTTAGAAAGAAGATCTTTTAAGATATCCAATTGAGAAGACTCTTTCATCATCTTAACTCCTTTTGGATTACCTCTCTTATTCTCTTTCTTAGAAGCTTTTGTGTTTGACTTAGCATCGTGAAAGCCTTTAACTTTCTTCATGCCATTATGCTTATCTACAAAATTTTCGCCTTTAACTGGAGTCATACCTAATTTAGCGTCAGCTTTTTCTATCTTAGCCGAGTTAGAGATATGTAAATCGTCGTAAGCAGTTGGATCTTTTGCTAATTTCTTTGTAGCCGTTGCAACAGCTTTAGCGTAAGCAAGGTTGGTAATTTCTCCGCCCTTTAACAATTCGGCTTCAGTGCCTCTTTTTAAAGTGTAAGGATGTATATTGTCTTGAGCACTCGCTTCTTTAACGATACTCTTGTTTTTAAGGATCTTGATAGAGTCTTCGTAAGAGGTCATATTAGTGATAAAAGGTAACTGTTGGTCCCTTCTAACTTCGTACAAGAATTTCTCCTTGCTGATTTCTCCTGCTCTGTGCTTTTTGAATAGTATTGCTGTTGTCATGCTTATAAATATTATGATCTTCCCTGTCCGCGATATGCTTTTGGTCTTGGACTGCTTTTGTTATAACTTTTTTTACCGCCAGGCTGCCCTGATTTTCTTTTTCCGAAAACTAATTTTTCACTGCCTCCTGCTGACTTTATTTTTGCCATGTTACTTTTGTCTTAAGTATTTTATAATATAGTCAATTACTCCTCCATTTGGAGCGCAATTCCAATTATCAATTATAATTTCCATGCCTTCAGCTACTTTTGCTGAATCTTTTGGACTTATTCGCTGTATATGATCGTACACGGATTCGAATCCATTAACTTTCAATAGTTTTTTAAGTTTAACATCTGAAATAGCAATGTCTTCTTTTGTTATACCTGACAACTCTTGCAATCTTTTAACTTCGTCCATATTACTTTAAACTTTTAACCTTTTTGTAAATTTCAGCTAGTTGTATTTCTAGCTTATTCACAACCTTACCAGTTCTTGGACTATAGTCCTCTTCCAATTCCATTCTCATGTTGGTAGAGTACTCCATTAACCTGTTTATTTCGTGTAACTTTTTGTTTATTAATTTTAACGCCTCGTGTAAAGCGTCTTTGTTAGGTCTTGTTGCTGCTTCTCTTTTAAATTTATTGTAAGTCAAAGCTTCGTTTAAATCTTCGCTACCGTATAAATGACTATCGCTAAAATTGTCGCCTATAACTTCGATATCTTGAGTTCCAAAGTCCATCATCATATCGTATGCCAAATCTTCGTCAGCCGTGTAGTACGTATCAGACCCGTTTAACTCTACGCCTCTATAACTTGGATTGTCTCTAAGTACGTCTAAAGCTCTTTTTGCGTCCCTAACAGAAACTTTAACGTAGTACTTTTTCTCTTCGTCTTCGGTCTGCATTTCTTGATCAGGCTCTGCTTGCTTTTTGATATATCTTTTAGAAACGTCGTCAAAGCTCCAATCGTTTTCGTTAAAGTTCTCGTATTTTTGTGCTTGTTGGTATTCCATTGGAGATAGAGAATCTTTGTCCAGGTTTACTGGTTGAAGTACTCCCTCTTCCATGTCTTCAAACATCTGCTTGTATTGGAATCCGCCTTTAGATGGTCTGTTTGGAATAGATGGTGCAGGTTTCCATCCCATTTTTTTTTGAGCGTATATCTCTGCTTTGCCTGCGGCTAGTTTTGGTTCTACGTCTTTTACCTCGTTTTTCTTTTTGAAAGCTTTCTTAGTAGCGTACTGCATACCGTCTCCAGCTTTGAAAGTAGCCTGTGTATTTGCAGGAGCATTTCCTCCAGTTACACTGTCTTCGCTTCTTAGTCTTTGAGTGGCAAGTTGATTATTGAAAGGTTTCTTCATTATTTAGAGACTCTTTTTAACTCGTCGATTAATTCGTAGTATTGTAATAGTCCTGTAATTGTTTCGTCTTTAATGGCGATGCCTTCTTTCAATGGCTTAATGAACTTTATAACCTCTTGAGTTTTAATCTTGGTAACCTTGTCTTTTACCTTTTCAGTTTGCTCTATAAGTTCCTGCTTGATCTCTTTTAACTTTTCGTTTAAAAACTTTCTTAAGTTAGCAGAATCTGAAATGCTTGCTACGTATTCTTTTAAAATGCCCTTTTGTCTTTCTGAAAGGCTTTGGTATTTCTTATTGAATTTTTCAACCAATAATTTATATGTTAAAATTCTGATCTCTTTGTCTTCGTTCATTAACTCCTCAACCATTGATTGTGGAGCTTGCATGTCCTTGATAGATTCATGAGTAATGTGCTCCAATAAATTGATCTTGTTTAGAACTATCTGTTTTGTGTCAGAGTTTGGACTGCTTTGAGATTCGAATATTGTATAAACAGAAGCGTAAGGCTTGTAGTTCTCTATCTTGGCTTTAAAGAAGTCTTCTAGGTTGTAGGTCTTCTTAATTTCTTTGATTAGATTGTACTTTGCTTTGCTTAATGTTTCGTGACTTAGTTTCTTATACTGCTCTAAAATAGTAGAAATAAGAATCTCCGCCTTGGCTTCTGAAAGTTTTGGGCTGGTTACGAATGCACTGTACAGGCTGTACTCTTTTCCCAATTCTGTATTGGTAAAGTGCTTTTTAAGTATTTTGACAGCTTTAGAGTCCTGATTGTTCAAAAGGTCTGAAGTTGTCTGTCTTACTAAAAGTTCAAATAAAATACCGGTGTTACGATATTTCGAATGTTTAATTGCCATAGCTATTTTGATCGGCTTGCTAATAAATATCTAAATATTCTAATCTAGATTGTCAATAATGTTGTCTTCGCTTAATAGGTCAGATTGTTCAAAAAGCTGCGTTTTTCTAGTGTTTTGCTTTTCAAACATCTTTTCTATTGAATTTTTGTTCTGAAAATAGATTGCTTTAGTGCTTTCCATGTTCATAGCGCCTCCTTTAAAACTGACTCCTGTCTTATCTTCTTTAGTCTCAGCATTCTGAGTAGCCATATCGTAAACTCCGCTTCTGCCAAATGGAGATTCGTCAGTTCCGTATATAGATTTGTACTTTTGAGGTCTTCCTGGAACCTTCATCGGCTCTTTAGGATCTGTCTCGTCGTAGCCTCTAGGAACGTCTAAAGATCCGTCACCTTTGCCTCCGTAAAGACTGGCAATCTGATGAGGAGTACCAAATGCTTGGCCTGTTTCTGCAGGATCGTTTCCTTCCTCGGAGATTTGTTTGTATCTAAATTTGCGCTTTTGATCCTCAACAATAAGGTCATCAAGCTCATTAAATTCGTCCTCAGAGATATTAAATATGTTCTTCCATATGTAATCTCTAGGTAAAGAAGAGTTTTCAACTGCTTGATTTGCAAGGTCAATCTTCTCTTTCATCATAGCAATTCTCTCTTGCTCGTATATGATGGAAGGATTTGTCAAGTGAATATCGAAGTTGGTTATAGACTCGTTAGTGTAGCCATGAGCGTACAAGTGAACCAATGCAACTTTCTTTAATTCTGATACAATGATTCTTTGAATTCTCTCGATTGTTCTGGCAAAACGAATGTCTTCTGCGGCTAGCGTTGCTTTACCTGTCAAGTCTTTTTCGTATCCCATGAATGCTTTAGGCACCTTTAGAGCAGCGAATAGTTTCTCTCTAAAGTATTGAACGTCTTCGATAGCGTTGTACTCAAGGCCTTTTGCGGTGTCAATTCTAGTAGATTGATCGTTGCCTCTAACTGGGATAAAGAAGTCCTCCAATAAGTTCTGTTGGTTGAACTTCATGTTGTATTGACCAGTTTGAGCGTCGATAAGAGAAGTTTTCTTCATCTTGCCGATCATACGTTGAATGTAGTTCTCAACCTCGTTTGGTGGGATGGCTCCAACATTAACGTAGAATGTTCTTCTTTCTGGGGCACGAGTAATTCTATGAATCAACATCGCGTCTTCGATTAAAGTGTATTGTTTGAATAGCTTTCTAGCCGGTTCTAAGTAAGATCTACCGTATGGTAAATAGTTAACGTCGCCCAAGAATCTAAAGTGAGCCATTTCGTACAAATCAAACCAAATTCCTGGATCTTGATTGTTGTAAGCCGAAGTGTATCCTGTCGTAGAACTGATAGCAGCGTTAGGATCAAATTTGAATCTTACCTCGTTTGGATTTTTAGGGTTAAAGCCTTCCTGTCTAACGATATTGTAAGCCGAAAATGGAATTACGTTGTAAACTCCGTACTTCTCTGCGATCTCTAATTTTAAATAGAAATCACCGTATTTACACATGTTTCTAATCCAAGACCATAGATTAAATTCTATGTTCATTACTGAGTAGAACAGGTTTTCTAGTATGTTTTGAATGTTTTCGTCTGCAGAAGTAATGTGTAATACTTGACCTTGATCGTTCTTTAAAGTACACTCATCTGCGATAATATCCAAAGCAGAAGCGATGATGGCATCAGTGTCCATTGCATCGTAATCAGCGTATATTTGTACACGAGATGATTGGTAGTTCTGCGCTAGATTTAGGTTAACTCCATAAGCAGTAGACGTAGTGTATACCTTGTGGAATCTATCGATTAACGAGTTAGTTTGAATTACACCAGAAGTCTGGATGTGCTCTGTATCTATTACGCTTAAGTTCTTACCTCCAGAATCTCTGATAATGACATCAGTGGAGAATAGTCTTCTTAGTGCCGAAAATAGGTTGTCTTGTTTGTTCTCTGCCATATTATATTGTTATAAAAGCCAAGTTAAATCTTGTTGTTCTAGTCCCATGGGAGTTGCTATCTCTTGTTTCCATGGATTTTGACCATAATTAGTATAAGATTGGTACATTGGGCTGTCTTCTCCCGCTTTTGTATACGCATTTAAAGTAGCGTGAGTTAAACTTTCAGCCGTTCTTCTAAATCTCAAAGAAGTTTCTCTCAAATACATAGCGATCGCGAAAGCCATAACCAAGTCATCGTTGTATCCTGACATGGCCTGTTGCTTACCGTTCTTCCATATAAATACGCGAAGCTCCTCTAATAATCTAATCGATCTTATAACTACCGTTTTGGTTTCAATAAAATCTCTCATCTTTTCTAGTACTGAAGGCCTAACCTTGGTGCTCATGGTGAATCCTGGTACCAAAGTAGAGTTTCCGTAATGCACTTGTAAGTAACTATTCAAGTCTGCGTTGCTATCTGTTCTGTGGCTAAAGTGTATATTGGAATAGCCGCTCTCTACCACGCCTTGAACTACATCCCAACCTATATTTGCGTTTTCAATTACCAATAAAGCTTGATTGTATCTGGTTGCTATTGCTATCAACTCGTTGGCAAACACCCTGGTATCTGTCTGAGCTTTAAATTCAGCTACTTGTGTTAATGTCTCTGTATCTATAACGTGATATGCAGAGTAGTCCATTGCGTCTCCCCTCGCTACGTCAGCTACCACCATATAGTACGTGGTGGGCTTGGGATATTCCCAAATCCAAAGTGCTTTTTCCTGGCCTTCTCTATTGATTGGCTCGGATATCATATTGGCCTCGTACCAAGTTAAAATTTCTGGAGGAATTACGGTGTTACCTGAGGTTGCAAAGTCACAATCGCACTCTTGAGCAGCCATTCTAGCTCCCAAATCAGTGTCTTGCTTGTCTCTCCAGTCTTGTGCTCTTTCAGGGTGGACATTCCAAGGTAACGAAATAGGTAGAAAACTATTCTTTTGTAATTGTGCTTCTGTGTAAGATTTGTGGAACCAGTTACCAACACCGTTAGGAGTAGATAAAGCTATACATCCACCACCTGTAGCCAAGGTCATCTTAGCAGCGGTGTAGATGGTTTCAATGTTATCGATAAATGCTGCCTCATCAATCACCAGTAAAGATACAGCTTCCGAACGACCTGCGTCACCTGCTGCCGATACAGCTTTGATTTGAGAACCGTTTGTTAGTCTTAAACTTAATGCGTTGTTGGAAGTTGCTGCGGCTCCAATCTTCATCCAGTTTGGAAGGTTATCGTAAGCAAATCTAACTTTTGTAACCATGTTCTTTGCTGTATCTTGCTTGGTTGCAATTACAAGAACGTTCTTATCTTTTGAAAATATCATCAACCACAAAGAGTAAGCGGACACTAGAGTAGAGATACCCAACTGTCTTGACTTATTGATTATGGATTCGGGATGTTTTTGAAATAAGGTTAATACCTTTTCTTGAAATGGATAAAGATCGAACAACATTCTGCCTCTTTGTGGATGTTGGATCATGTAGTACTTCTTCATGAAATACACCGGATCTTTAGCGCAAGTTATAAACTCATGCTTAATTCTTTCTTTTATATCGATCTGACTGTCTGCCATTATTTATGCGTTACTGCAAGACCAAGGATTAGAAAACCCATTCCAAATTTAGTAAGCTTATTGATTTTATTTTTTCTGTCCAATTTTTTAATGTCGCCTTTTAAGCCTTCAACCATAATTTTATAGTTGTCTTGTTGTTGAACTTGCTTTTGTATGATTGATTCGTAGTTGCCCTCTTTAGTTCTTAAGGTTACAATTACTTTATCTTTACCATTTACAGTAGATTCTAAGTTAGTGATTAAGCTGTCTTGATTTAAAACAATATTTCTAGTTCTATCCAAATCTACTAAGTCAACTACAACAGCCTTAGAAACCGGCACTGGTAGAATCGTTGTGTCTTTTGTTTCTACTTTGTATTGCTCTGCGTATCTAACAACAAAGAAGCTGTCTATCTCGTGAGGGCGCATTTTAGCTGCCGCCTCTAACTCTGATTTGTCTTCTTTTAAAGCTTTAATATTGTCTTTTAAAATGTTCGATTTAACAATTAGCACTTTGTTCTTGTACTCTTCGTCAATGATAGCGGTTTCTAAGCTATCGTTCTGAACATGTAAGGAATCAATATGAACGGCTAAAGAATCGATTGTGTTTTCGTAAGACTCTGTTTTGAATCTAACACCATCAAATTCTTTAACAAGTAACCAAATTGCTGCCAATAAAAATAAGACGATAACGCCTTTGATTGCTATTTTCATAGTTTTCTAGTTTTCTAATAAATATGCCACTAAGCCTCTTCTGCCACAGAGTCGTAGATGCGCTTTTTACTAATTAATAAAAATTGAGAATGGGACATTCTAAGTCCATTTATGTAGTATTCCTCTTTGCCGTCAGCGTATATCATTGCAGGGCCTTTCAAATTGTGAGGTTTTCTATTCTGTCCCGGATCTTGAATGTAGTGGATTTTGATGCCATCGATAGTTTTCATGACACCGTACGTAATCTTTTTCATATAACCAATTTAATAAATTTTCTTGATACTTTTTAACTAAAGTCTATGGTACTCAATTATTTAGTTAAAGAGAAACCTAATTTGCTACTTGTTGGATTTAGTGTGCTCAAGCTTGGAATATCAAATTTGAAACTGGCGTTTGGATCGTTGAATGATCTAACATCAAAGCCCATGCTACCATCACCCTTTAAATCAAAAGTCAAGTACATTTGTTTAACTCCAGTTTTTGAAATCATTTCCTTTAACGCTTGCACAAATTTAGGTTTTGTATTCATTTGATCGGCTACATAATAAGATAATGGAGAAGTTATAGCTCCGTAATATCCATTGTCACCAGTTTTTTTCTTCATTGTATCCCATTCAACTCCTCCAGCTTTTCCTGGATTTCTTTTCATTTCTGCGAAGAGCTTACCAAACTTTTTAAAGAATACGTCGTTTTTTTGTTTGGCCGTTTTTGCGTTTGTTTTTGCAAAAAGCTTCTTAATATAGTCGTTGATGTCTTGTGATGTTAAACTCTTTGGATCAACTCCTATGATATTACCTAATGTTTGAATAGCCGGCATATCTTTTGGAAAGGCAGAAGCTACACGTATGAAAGCATTCGGACTTGTCTCACTCATCATAGGCAACAATGCTTTGTATAGAGCATATTGATCTTTGTCGCCTTTAATTTGATCTGGTTTAATTGCTTTCAACAAATCAGTTAAAGAAGCTGTCGCGCCTTTCTCGTATTTAGAAGATATTTTGTATCCATCAATGTAGAAGTCAACTAATGGTTCGTTTCCTTTAGGGAAGTTAAGTGATTTTTTAATTCCAACCATTTTACCCAAGAATATTCCTCCAAGAACTTCTCCAAAGTCTTTACCTATTGTATTTTTGTCTTCTTTAGAAATGCCGCCTAATGCTTGCGTAGTTTGTTTTGAAAGTGGTACATTTGTTTTACCGCTTCTTAATTTAGATAGACCTGATTTTGAAGTAGGCGTATTATTCGCTGTATCTGTAACCAATCCTGTCAATATTTTTCCTAAGTTTTTATCTTTTTGAACCGCTCTTGTAGTTGCTTGTACTAGACTGTTTAAATCTTTATAATCTCCAGCGATTCCTAATTTAACAGGAGTTAAAGCTTTGAAAGTAACTGTTTTATTTTCTTGACCAGTTTGATTTACTATTAAAACAAAATCTCCTTTTTTGAAATTTTGTGTAGGTTTCGTTACTGTTACTTTGATAGTTGGGTAACTTCCAGAAGCTGAATCTTTAGATCCCATCTTTACATCAGCCATAGTATAGTTGCCTTTACCCAATACTTTATCTGCTGCTTTAGTAATGCTTTTAGCTGGATCGGTGCCTAATTGATATCTTATGTGCGCAGGCTTTTTAGTGCCTTTATCTCCAGGCAAATTTAATCTTTTCATTTCTGAATTGAAAGCCGATCTTAAGTCAGGAATTGCCGCTTCTTTAATTAAAGCTTTTAGTATGATTGATTCTGTTAGTGGTTCATTGTCTGAGTCCTCTTCTTCTGCAGCTGGTGTGGTTTCAACTCCAGTCTGATCTCCGCCTCCGTTATTATTTCCACCGCTTAAACTGCCATCGTCTTCTCCGTCTGGTCTTGTTCCCTCTTCAGCTCCTTCAGGTCCTTTTGTTTTTAATGGACTGCCTTGTTGTAGCAATCGACTAATGCCTTTCATTGCTCTTTCCTTTTCACCGATAGAAGACAAATAGTGTCTTTTACCTGCTATAATAGCTTCGTATATGCCATCACCCATATAACTTAAATAGAAGTATTGAGTGTTATGTAAAACAATTTTAAAAGTAGTAGGCTTAGGTGACTGAATGAATATAGCAGTAATGTATTCCTTAAAATCAGGAGTCATTAATTCACTCAATAACTCGTTTAATGTGTGATACTTCTTTAGAATAAAACCCATTGGGTCCTTATCAAAAGAAGAGTCGGGTTTGTCGTTTTTTTCGCTAGCTCTGTTGTCAGCTTTTTCTTCCGCGTCGTTTTTCTCTATTTCCTTCTCGTCGCCTTCGGCTTCTAAAAGAATTGCTTTTAATATGTCTAAGTCTTTATTCATTATGATAACAATGCGTGATATTCTTTGAAATGTTTGATTCTGTCAGGTAATCCGATAGTTCCACCGTTTACTCTTTTTGTGATTGAAGTAACTACTGCATCAGTAGCACCACCATCAGCCATTATGTGCAATTTGTTCTTATTAAAAAACCAAGCTGCAGATAATAAAGCATATTTGTCAGCAACCAATGTTGGGTTAGTTGCAATGTCTTCGTTGATTGATTTTCCAAATGCTGTGTAGTTGTCTTTACCGGTTAATTGGATGTAACCGCGACCACAATATTTAGCGCCATCTCCAGTTGACTCTGCGCCGTTACCCATTCTACCTCCATAAACTTTATTAGCAATTTTCTCAGGTTTTCTTTCATAAGGCAAAGCTGATTCTAATGTTGGAAAGTACTTCTTAAAAATGCCATTCAAACCTTTGGCAGAATAGTTTAAGTTTTCTTTTGTCAATCTAAATCCACCAGATTCATGACCGCATTGAGCTAGAAAATGAGCCAATCTCAATGGAGTGTTGATTTGGAATTTCTCCATTACTCCAGGAATCTGTTCAATTACTTTATCTGGTATATGACCTTTTAATTTATCTAGATTCATGCTTATAATTATTTCTTTTTAGCTTCCAAATTACCGCTTGCCATCTGCATTGGTCCTTGAGCGCCTCTAAAAGGTCCAGTCGCTTGACCATTTTTAGTATAACCAAATTTATCTGTACCTTTTGCTTCGTATACTTCTTGATCAGGCGTTTCGTTTCCTTCTCCAGCTTCGTATTCGTAATATCCGTCGTTTGCTTGACTAATATAATTGTCAGCGTTTGTAATATGGTCTTGAACCCAAGCTGGAATATCAATCTCTTCGTCACCCATTTTATTCATTAATGCGCTTGCGTTGCTTACTATATTTTGTAGACTGGCTTTTGCCATTGAAACTTCGTGATCCATTCCTTCTGAATATCCGTCTTTGTCGTCCTTAACTGGGCCACCAATAAGAGCGGCTTCCAAAGAAGTAGCATCTCCATCTTCTTCCATATATCCGCACTCTGCGCACATTTTATCTTCGTACATCATAGCGGCTCCACACTCTTTACATATATTATTTCTAGAATCCATTGCTGTCATCTCAGATCTTGATAATGATGGCATTGTTTCCATTGGTCGTTCTTCGTTACCAAATCTGATTCCTTCTTTCTTAGGTGCTTGCGTTTTGAATTCAGTTTTCATGCTTTTTTCAATAGCGTCGCCTCTTTTCTTTTCATAAGAAGAGATTTCATCGTCTTTATCTAAGTCAGCTAAGTTTGGCTTCTTTAATCCTGAATTTTTGTAAGAGATTTCGGCTACTGCTTCTTTAAGTAAGTCTTTAAGTTTCATTATTTGGTATTTTATCAATTTATTTTAACAGTTGCTGTGCATTCGTACCTACCGTCTGCTAGCTTGTACATTTTTGTATCTACTATTGAAGTGCTTATTGAGCCTTCTGGTTTTCCTAATTTAGTTGCTAACGCTGCTCGAGCTTTAGTTGTTGCAACACTTCTTGCCGTATTTTCGTTTGGATGTGCATACGTAGCAGTCGCTGTTTGAGCAGTATCTTGTTGTTGAGATTGAGAAACCGGAGCTTGATTTTGTGCTTGAGCCACATTTGGAGAACCTGCTAATCCTGCGGCTAACGCTGCTGTTCCTAGCATTTTCTTTAGACTAAGTTCTTCTAGATTACTTTTTTTCTTTTTAGATTTGCTTGCTTTTTTCCATAAGCCTTTGTCTGCTTTTCTTGCTCCGCCTTTTCCAGTTACAAAAGAATTAACTCTTGCCATTGCCCACTGATGCTGTCCAACTCCAGGTCTGTGCCCAGTTTTCCAAGCGGCCAAACCTTTATCGTATACGCCCCTTAAAACTGTTTTTGATATGCCGGTTGCTTTCGCTTTATTTGATAGCGCTTTATCTGCGTCGCCTTCGTTAATGCTTTCGTTCTTTCCAAATCTTTTTTCGTAAGCTGAAGTGGCTGCCGATTTTTTAGTTGCGTATGGTTTCTTTTTGTCTTTGTCTGCGTAATCTGCGTCCCATTTAGTGTACGCAGAAGGATCATCGTTGCTTAATTTTGCAACTCTATCGATCTCGCCTTTCATTGCAGACTTATTCTTAGTAAGATAGGCTTTATTTACCTTTCTTCCAGCTTTAGTTCTTTCTGCTTCTTCTATTTCAACTCCAAGTTCATCTCTAAATTGAGAGAATTCATTATAATCGAAGCCTTTTAATTCATTTTCTACTTCCGCTTTAGACTTTGTTTTTTTACCTGGAAATAAAGCATTAGAAACTCTTTCGGGATTCTGATCGTATAAATCCAAAATAGGCTTGATTGTAATCGAACCCATTTCTAATAGTATGTCTTTTAGTTTTATCATATTACCATGCTTTACAAGACCAATAATTTGCTTTCCATCTTGGCCCAGGGTTTTTACATCCATGTCTTGCTCTGTAAGATTTTCTATGTTTAGGCAAATGCTTTTTAATTGCAACTCCTTTTTGACCGAAATTTACTTTAACTATGTTTCCTTTTGCATTCTTAACGTATACTGATCTCTTTTTAGGACCATCAGGAGTTAAAAATGGTTTACCTAAAGTTACT
>Ga0209296_1000876_pt1 | contig 24789 bp, 30 predicted proteins | sample S_130206_EF_Meta_FD_187319 | JGI IMG/M metagenome (GOLD analysis project Ga0209296, IMG submission 187319) | Freshwater microbial communities from Lake Simoncouche, Canada to study carbon cycling - S_130206_EF_MetaG (SPAdes) (version 2) | ecosystem: Environmental > Aquatic > Freshwater > Lake ...
GTCACAAACTTAAAGAACAACTTCATTCCACCATTCTCCGTCCGAGTGATCTTCATTCCCTCTAATACCATTTTCAATTCACTCCTTTTTATCATTACATACAATAGTATTCAATTTTTTATTTTATCTCATCCACACACCTTTTTATTGCCTTCTAAAAAAAATAAACCGGTTATTTATTATTGATAGTATGTATGAACAATCAACTATGAAACATATAAAATCTAAACACGCAAAAACGCGACGGCGACGTAAAACAAAGCGATCGCGCAAATTCGTGTCTGACTCCGCATGTTGGGGTAAAAATAAACCTCTAGAACAATTGTGGACGGATTTATCATCCTATCTCTCGGCAGTGATTGTTTACAAAGGGGCCAGACCGTATGAAATTGTTAAACTGCAATCCCAACCACCATCGGTCTCGCAGATTTACGATCAATTAAGAGCATATGATGCCGATCCTCAGGTGATTGCAATTCTTTCAGCGCATCCGGATGTAAAGAATGCATATGAAACTTTAGTGTACCCCAAGGCAAAAGACAAGACGGTGGATTATGTCATTATAAATCATGACAGGTTCTTTAAACGCGCGTCTGCGCACATGCAGGCACAGTTCACCGATCAACCCATGCAAAAACTGATGGTTCCGTATTGAATTTCGTAATACATGTTATATATATATATATCACTTCCAGTATATATAATTTCAAGAGGACCCCAACATGAAAATTTTATTTGTAAATATTGCCATGCATCCTAAAAATCTGAACGCATTCATGAACTATGGCAACACCGTCACAACAACGAATAATGCAAACTTAGACACCTTGAACCTAGCCGAATTTGACGTTGTGTATAGTCCCGGAATGCCAATACAAGTTTCAAAATATCCAAATACTAAATTCATTTTTGGTCCGCATTTTAGTGTGTTTCCCAACCCGAACAAGATGAACCAAATCAGAGGTAAAAATGCAATGTATGTGCAACCCAGCGATTGGGCGAGGGATGCATGGAGGTACAATCCATTTTGTCGGGGCATTCGTATTGAAACATTGCCATTCGGTGTGGACACACACCGGTTCAACGAAGTTCACCCCATGGACAAAAGAACGCAGGTTTTCATTTATTTCAAGCATCGTGATCCCATGGAACTTAAAATGATGCACCATTTTTTGCAACACCATCGCATAAATTACAAATTGTTCAGTTACATCCAAAAATATGAAGAACAAGAATATTTAAAATATTTGCATCTATCAAAATTTGGCATCTGGCTGGGAACGCATGAGAGTCAAGGGTTTGCCCTAGAAGAAGCGTTATCATGCAACGTTCCACTTCTGGTTTGGAATGTAACGTCTATGAATCAAGAACACGGACAAAAATACCCGAACATTAAGGCAAGCACTATTCCATATTGGGACGACACATGCGGCGAACAATTTACGAACATTTCGCAACTAAGTGAAACATTCAATACATTTGTGAATAAACTCAATCACAATGCATACTACCCTAGAAAATACATATTGGAAAATTTATCCATGATCAAATGCAAACCAAAGTTGGATGAATTAGTAAAATCTATGTAATAGCTGAGTTGCGCGAATATAATTTAAAATTGATTTTGAAATCCAAAATCAATTTCGGTATTCATGGAATCATGCAAGAGCCAGCTTACATTTTGAAGAACGGAAGAACTGTTCCTTACATTCCAGGAACAATAACGACGAATCGCGAGGCATATGCCGCATCCCTCCATGTGCTTTTCAAACATGTGGCCGATTTCCACATTTGCATTGTGCGAACATTCTCGACAAAATACGGCATTCCTGAAGACGACATCCTGAAAACAATTCAAGAATCCGATGAATTCAAAAACATGCAGGTGGACCCGGTGCTTGACATGGACATCAATTCGCTTGGATACTTGGCCGAAGTGCTAGCGCCCGAACAAGAAGTGCCAGATTCAAAATCAGAAGAAGTGCCAGTGCCAGTGCCCGAAAAAAAAGAAGTGCCAGTGCCATTGAGCAAAACATCCAAGGTGAAGAAGACGAAGAATGCAGAACCAGAACCAGTCGCTGTCATCGCAACCGAAGAATCAAGACCTGTTGAAGAACGAGAGTCAGACTCTGCGATCAAGACCAAGACAATCCGAAAAAAAATAGTTGCACCCAAGGCAGTTGACCCAATTCCAATTCCAGCACCCATCGTCGTCGCAGATGATCCTGTTGTTGTCACCAAACCAGAATCAGATCCCATCAAAACAATCCGAAAAAAAATAGTTCAAAAACCAACTCAACCAATTGCTGAACCAATTCAACCAATTTCTGAACCAGTGAAAGCAGCTTCTAGTGTTCCAACAGCAGGAGATGCGCCAAGGAAAATCATAAAGAAAAAGGCACCCTCCGCAACGTAATAACAATCACAAACTGTCATCTATTTGGGGTATATTCTCTCGTTTGTGAAGTTTAAAAAACCGTTCAAATATTTTTTTTCCGTCTTGATCGCGTCCAGCGCACCTTCGTTCCGGCTCAATGTCGTATCCCATGCGTTTTAGAACTTGTCGCACCAGATTAAGGCACGGCCATCTTTGATTGAATTCGGCACATGCGTGCATGCTTGTCATGCATTTGCTACTAAATATTTTTTTCAATTCAACTATGTGCGGTTTCAAATTTTCATATTTCTCTTTGGACACCAACATGTCTCTTTCAATGATTAGGCCATCTTTCAATTCATCCGGCTCAATGTGCAGTGCCTTGCATATGAATCGGACTAACCCATCTTCTGTTGTCGCTGTCGCTGTCATATATAATTATAGTTATGGTTATATTGAATTCACATATATTTATTATGTAATTCTTTCATAAAAAAAGTTTTTTTATTGGTTTTTTTTTCAGTTTTTACATTCAGGTCACATACTACACGCATGGCATGGAACACATTCACTCTTCGTCTGAGAAGTAGAGCTCTTCGTCTTCTTCGTCGTCAAACGCGGCGATGATTTCATGGTTTGAGTGGTCCCACACGCCAACCAATTCAAACGTCATGTTGTCGTAGACGTTGTCGGTTTCAGTGCGCAGGTAAGTCTTTCCGCTGTAGGTGAACGAAGTAGTGGGAACCATGGCCATCAGGTAAATCCGGCCGTTGGTCTCCTGGTTCTCTGGACGTGGACGGAAGTCCGATTGGGTTGGGATCGTAGCAAACGATGCCAAGGGGGCAACCACTTCTTGAGCAGGAGCAACAGGAGCAGCCACCTTTGCGCTCTTCTTTGCAGCGGGTTCCTTTGCAGCCTTGACTTTGGGTTCCTTTGCAGCCTTGACTTTGGGTTCCTTTGTAGCCTTGACTTTGGGTTCCTTTGCAGCGGTGGCTTTGGCCTTGGTGGCCTTGGTCGCATTGGCTTTGGGAGCAGGCACTTCAACCTCAATTTCAAACGTCTGGAATGAGGATGGCGATGAAGAAGGTTGAACCACAGGGGACAATGACTCTGTCTCAGCGGCGACTGGCGTCGTTTCTTCGCAACGCATCAATGGTCCGGTGAATGCTTGGATTGGGGAGCAGGGGGAGGCTTCATCCTCGGTCTCATCGTCATCGGTAGCAGGGTCAGCAATCACAACATCCGCAATCACAGTTGCAGCAACTGCCTCGGCAGGGTAAGCAATCCCGGGCTCATCCTTCTGCATGGAAGCCACATCCGCCATCATCTTTTCAATCAACGCGTCCTCGTCATCATTGGACGAAATCGTGACGGATTTGTCTTTTTTAGGACGACCACGTCTCTTCTTTTCAGCCGTTTCGGCATTGGGATTCGCATCAGCACTGGCAGCAGGTGCAGCCACAGTGTCAGCAGCCTTGCGAGGGCGGCCACGTCCGCGAGCAACTGGGGCCGCGACAAGGTCGGAAATCACGGGAGCATCGCCGGCATCTTCTGGTCCCACCATTGTCTCCTTGGGTTGAGTCTGGGTCTTGGGTTTGGGCTGTGCCTTTGCTCTGGGCTTGGCAGTCTTGGGTTCCTGGGTCGCGGCCTTGAGGGCTGCCTTGAGCTTCGTCTTCGGCATCTGCGTGCACAAATCCAGAAGACTCTGAAAGAGCTTTGCAAGATTTTCACGGTCGGACACGACAATGGAATGATTCTTCAACAATGCATCAAATTGTTGGAGAACGTCAAGGGCTTGAGTAGAATTCGTCTGAGTAGTCATGTTTGTATCGGCTTGTTGTGTGTTTGAAACGCTGACCGACAAAAGCAAAATCAAAGTTGCTTTCAATTTTTTTTATTCTCATTGTTTTTTGAATTGACATCCGGACATTTTTATTCTTCATACATATTATACAATTGCACAAATTATTTGATACATTTAATCACATGAAAATTGATGCAATTTACGGTACTCTAATTGTAATAATAATTGCAATACTAACGTATGCATACGTGTCTAGCGAACATTATTACAAGAAGGTGATCTTGCACCAAGCATTTGAAAAATTGAAAGATGGAGATGAAATACGAACGCTGAATCCGGAAATGAAATGGGAAATTGTGAACATGAACATTGACGGCTACATTAACAATAAGAAGATAGTATTTAATCAACCCACTCGCGAAAAAATGAATGCAAATGATTCATCGTATACCAAATTCACCGATAAAAATGCTTTGGCCGCATTTTTGAACAATGTGGTAGTGATTGACATTGATTCCAATGAACCGCTGGTGATAGATGACAAGCCAATGCAGTCATATTTATCCAAAACCACCGTCAGTGCAAAGACGCCGCACGGTTACCATTATTATTTTTACAATGACACAGGTGCTCCCATCCCCTGTCGCGTGGGTCTAACAATCAATGACACAAAATTTCCAGTGGATTTGCTCAGTGGCCCAAATCAGCTCATATTTTTGTCGCCAACCCGCATAGAATCCGAATGCTACCGATGGATAAACAGCCCGTTTGAGCATCGCATAGAACCCATCAGCAAACACGCGCATTTGCTGGATTTATTTGCATACACCAAAGAATTCGCCATTTCACCCGAACCAATGAATGCATGCATTTCAAATTCCATCCCGAACCTGCTGTGCATTGTGTGGGATTTCCCTATAATTTATCAACTTAAACATAAATGCACGTCCACCCAATTTGAACAGCTGCATTCCAACCAGCACGAATTGATGTACCACACCAATTCCACATACTATCTTTTTCTAAAGCATGCTCCGCTCAAGCATTATAACGCCAATGAATTTGTGCAGCACGTCGCGGAATTAATTCGGAAATACAACATAACCGGAGGCATCGTGCATCTGGGATGCGGCGCTTCTTACAAAAATGACAACAACCACATCGCACAGTTCAATTCGTGTCGCGTGCACAATTACAAACGGCACGGGCTGCCATCTGCCGATTTGAGTGCCGAGCAAACACTGGTCCAGACCAGCGTGTTCACCCATCGCCCCATTTCCATCATTTCAAGCGACATTATGCACGAAACCATTTTAAGCAACGACGATGATGATGGCAACCGCAATCACGTGATTAATGAAGACATGTTTCTCATTTTCATGCTGTCCAATCAAACGCGCATTCCGTGCGCATGTTTGGTGCAGATCGTTGCATCCGACGAAATCAAAAATGATGTAAAATACCCCAAACTCATCCAATATTTCATGCGAAATGTGCTTAATGCAACCCATCATTCATCCAATCCAACTCAAACGCTGACATTCTTCGGAGAAGTGCCCATGGTGCACGAGGAGACGTTAAAACCTTGAAATCAATGCGTGTAAATTGCATTAGCATTTAAATAAATCAATGCTAATGAAATAAGGGGGACTTGGGAGAATCGAACTCCCGACCTCTTGCACCCAAAGCAAGCATCATACCCCTAGACCAAAGTCCCTAATAATATTCATTATTCTTTTTAGTTGTTTTTTTCGGGTTGCGCGATGATCTACTCGGTTGACGCACCCCTCCCCCCTCGGCCTCGTCCACGCCCGCTGCTGTCTCCGCGACTGCTGCGCCACTCTCCAGAACCCTGACGAGGAACAAAGGATGACTTCCTGGGGCCACCAACCGTAGTCCATTCACTTGAACCAGTGCCAGTGCCAGCGCCAGCGCCAAAACCAGCACCAGACGCCTCATTTGACCGATTGAATCTTGATGCACCACTGGAACCCGATCCCGATGCTGAAAACCCTGTGCCAGATCCAGCAGTTGATCGGCTCTCCCAACGCGTTTCGCAAATGAGCTTGCCCCCTTTGACCCCGCTCACATCAACCGCCTGAAACTCGTGCTTTGACGCGGATGCGTCTGCGGCAGAATCAGACGTCTTCAACTTGGACAGCACAAACTCCACATACTCGCCCTGCACCAAGTAGCGGTACTGCTCCTGCGACACCTTCACCGCCGAGTGGTGCACAAACACGTCGCTGCCCTCCTTGACCCCCTCACTGTCTGTCAACGCAGTGATGAACCCAAAACCCGTCTTGTTGTTGAACCACTTCACGCGGCCGGTGAGTCTGGACACGGGGTCCGCGGGACCAACCGGGTTGGTCTTGTCGTTGTTGTCGGTTGCACTCATGATTGTTTCCGTTCTGATAACACATTAAGAGTTGTCTTTAAGTTAATTTATGCATCAGTGTTTACATTTTGATGCAAATATAAAAATCTAAATATTTTATTATCAAATTGAAATCACATGCCCCGTGATGTCCAGCCGGGCGGTCTTACCGTCCTTGAAATAATAGAGTCCGTATTTCCCCCTTCGGGTCTCGGCTAATGCAGCAAAGTATCGCATCCGCTGGTTCCGAATTTCATCGTGTGCCATTGCGGTGTGCGTGTAATTGACCGATTTGATTGACGCGTGCATTTCCGATAAAACCATGACCGCCTCCAAATTCGTCAAGCATTCATAAATCACCGCCAAATAATTGGTCTCCAGCGAGGCCATTTGCAGGATGGTGCGCTGAGCTGTTTTCATGAATGCGCGAAACAGCAACAATGCATGATCCACGTATGAATTTAATCCCCGCGACACCCATGATGCGCGCGATGCATTTATTTCCATTTTAAACAACTGATGCACGCTTTGGCTCTGCCAGTTCAATTCAAATACGTTGTCCATCGGGGTGGTCTGTGCATAAAGCATGACTTCCACCCGTTCCCGCATTAATTCTAGTGCGCGTTTCAGCGCTTTAACCCGAGGAACCGCTATCTGAGCCAGCACGGACACCGCCTCGCCCATTTCAAATCGCGGTTCCAGTTCATTGCGTTCTAAAGCATTGTATATGAGCGCGCTCATGAGCCGAATACGCGACTGATGCACCCCCATCCGATGATATGCCCGAATCAGGAAAATGGAAGCCTGTCGGTGCATAGTCGGAGCCTTCAGCCATTTCTGGTAGTAGTGCTCCAAATTGGGGAGAATGGGCTTGCCTTCAAATGCCGCCTTGTAAACGTGCGCAAACCCGATCACGTCGCCAATGCACGCCACATTGCGCACCGCCTCACCCATATCAACTCTGGCTTCTTTGGTTGCAGCATTGTATTCGTACGGCACAAAATTGCCGTACTGTTTCAAATAAAAGAAGGCCACATCGGTCCTCAAATACGAGGCCGACAGCGCCGAAAACAGCGTGTTGTAAATTTGAAATGACACGACAGTGGTGTCGTACGCATAAAATCGGGCAGCCGAAGTGCGGCTGAGTCCCGCCTTTTGCCGCAGGCTTTGTGATATGTAGGCCCAGCTCGCATTCGGAAACACGCCGGGCAAATACGTTGCGCGCTTTCCGTTGCCAGAATCCACCAGAAGCCCCTGATTTTTATTACTAAATCGGGATAGAATCTCCGGACTGACATCATCTATTTCACGCAGCGGCAGGTTCATGAAACTGATTTCAATGGTGGCCGACGCGTCCTCGTCCACGTCGGTGTCAAACTGCAGGCGGCGGTCGTCCTTGGTTCGCACATCTTTCGTTAACTGCTGCATCTTTGCAACCAGCTCGGCAGGAGCCATGGACTCATACTTGTTACTCCAATGCCCGAGACAGCCGTGAATTTGACGCTCGTCCGATTCGTCCAATCGGAGCTCGTTCTCATTGCGATGCAGGGTGACAAACACTCCAAATCGGGATTTTGACGACGATGACAATTGGCGCTGGGCCGCATTCTCCAATTCCGCATCGTTAATGGTGTGAATGCCGAACAGCGCGTATACTGCCAGTAATTTCAAATCATCGGTTGGCATTGTTGAAAGGTTAAATATATAATATAGCAATCTTTATTATATTTCCAGTATGATAAAATTCACCTGCCGGCCGCGCCATTATAACAGCGACTCAATGGCCGCATAATCGGGCACATCGTGCGCATGCATGCAGTGCAGCAGTTCTAAGACAGCGGGCCACTGGGTCGCATGACGCTGCGACAATCCCGCGCAAATCTCGGGTGCCGTCATATTGTCCTTTATGTAGTAAATTTCTCTCTCCTCGTGGTTCATCCAAGGTAGCGCACCGCCACATGCTACATAAATCAGCGAATACATCATGGATATTAGATCGTCTCTGCGCCCCAGCGGTTCCCCCCGATGCGCAAACACGCTGGCATACCGCGCGCTTCCAATCAACGGTAACCCATGCTGCGATTGTCCCTCCTTCTTGCTGAGGATGAGGGTGATGCGTTTGGCCATTCCGAAATCAATGAGATATAAAAGTGGAATCGGCGCTTGGCCGACTCTCCTGGACAGGTCCAGTTCAGGTGTGCATGCAAACAAGAAATTGTCCGGTTTCACGTCCCGGTGCAACATGCCGCGCGAATGCACAGAGCGCAGTCGCTGCAGCATCTGGCACCCGATGGCCGTGATGAATGCTTCATGGTGCGGTGGTGGATTTTTTAGACTATGTGCGTTCAAATCCAACCGCGGCGATATCGCCACCGTTTCTAGCGAGGGTCCCAATAAGTCGGTTACCATGAAGATGCCGTTCATGTCGTCCTTGCGCCCGAAATACCGAAGGCGTGGAATGCCGATTGATCCCTGTAGCAGTTGAAGCACCCGCGACTCGTATTGCAGGGTTGGCGCAGGATTGCCCTGTATGCGTTCCATTTTCACGGCCACTGATTGGCCCGTGCTCACACTGTCCGCGTTCCACACTTCGCCAAACGCACCGGACCCAATGCAGTGGCGCAGGATATACTTGTCCAAGATTCGGGTTCCGGATTCATACATCCGAGAGAAAATGGGATTATTATTGCACGTTTATAACAATACGTTTAATATTTTTATGTTCATGATATATAAACACAAACACGCAATTAAAATGGAGTCCCATCTACCTCCTGGATGGCAAATGTTTAGAAACCCAAATGGGCAGGTGATTTATGCAAACATGGTAACTGGTCAGTTTCAAGACACCCCTCCACTACCGCCTGGATGGCAAATGTTTAGAAACCCAAATGGTCAAATCGTTTATACAAACATGACAACTGGTCAATTTCAAGATACGCCTCCAATGATAGCACTCGCCCTTCCCCCTGGTTGGACCCGGACGACAAATGCTAGCGGAAGAACCGTATACGCCAATCAATCACTTGGCATAGAGCAATTTGAGTTTCCGGAGGAGGCACTACAGGCACAGGCCCCTTCTGCGCCGCCTGACTCTCCAGTGGCAGCACTCGCCCTTCCCCCTGGTTGGACACGGACGACAAATGCTAGCGGAAGAATCGTATACGCCAATCGGTCACTTGGCAGAGAGCAATTTGAGTTTCCGGAGGTAGAAGCACAACAGGCACAGGCCCCTTCTGCACCTCCCGTTGACCCAAGAACGGAACAAGTAAAGACACAATATTATCCACACGTTCATCCATTTTCAAGAATCCCCCCCGCAGACATAATTGACATGTTGTACCATCCACTCCCGCCTCCAGATTTAACACCCGATGATGTGGATCTCATATTGAATAATTACGTAGGAACTGCCATCAGGGATCGCAGAACTATTTGTGGTGATGATGTAGACATCCTTTCATGTGCCAAAAAATTGTTCACAAACAATGCCTCTGCTGCGCAACACAACTATTCTTTTAAATTTCCAATTCAGCCGGCTTCTCATCAGTGCGACGTTCCATTTAGATGGAACCCAGCCAATGAATCCAAAAAAAAACTTGATGACAACCCGACGGCATTCCTGGCCGGCAGATTGTTTCCACTGAATGACAACACTGTGCGATGGCTATGCTCCACTCACACGAATCCGATCCCATCCATGAGAGAAGCGCTTGAAAGCAGGTTTGTGGTGGATTTTTTTGATACAAAAGATCCGTCTCGCAAATTTGGCCAAACAGTCATTCAGGTGGCAACTGAAAGGCGGAAATTCAATTCAGACCCTCAAAACATAGAGAACGCGCGCAAAGCTGCATTGGAAGAAAAAGAACGAATAAAAAGACAAGACGAACAGGCTAGAATAAGGGATGAACAACAACGCATTTTGCGCTGGCAGCAACAACAAGAACAAGCCAAAAAAGATGCAGAGAAAAAAGCCGAATTTGAAGATCACATGCGTCAATATAGAGGCGGACTTAAATGCAGACGCAAGCAACAAACCAAGTCAAATGCAAGCAAACGCAAGCAACCCAAACGCAAGCAAACCAAACGCAAATCATAAAAATCATGAACCAATTGTATCAAAATCAGTCATTGCAAATATGATTCCAAAATCATATTTACACCATTTCAGACCCGTTCTTGGCCAAATGCACCTCCTTGAGGAACGCTTTGATGATTTTCTTATTGGCGCGCTCGTCGTTCTCAATTTTCTTATAAAGCTCCTTGCAAATGTTATGGTATTCGGTGTGCATGCGCTCCTTGGTTTCCCACCCGGGGTGCGCATTCATCCAATCCTGAATGACGCGGGTCTGGTAGCACGACGTCAGGTAAATAAACTTGTTGATGTGCTCATGCAGGTCGTCCTTGATCCACTCGTCGTTCTTCACGTACATGGTTTCGCGCTTCAGATCCGTGCAATGAATGGGTCGCTTGTGCACGTCCATGCCCTTCAGGTTGTTGACGATGATGGAGCTGACGCCCTCCACGATGCCGTTCGTCTTCGTGAATTCCAAGTCCTGCAGCGTGATTTTCAGGGTTTTGACAAAGTCGCTCAGATTGATGGCGTCCTTGCAGTCCGTGTTCAAAAAAACCTGCAGGTTGAATTGCGTGTTGTTAGTGATGTTGTTCGTGTTATTCGTGATCCGGTTACCAATGCCGCCACCCGATCCCGCCAGAGTGAGCGCCAACGTGCTGTCATTTGCCATCTTCGTCTGAATCGCATCCACCAGCACCTTGTTCTGATTGATCATGTCCTTGTTCTGAGACACCACTTCCTTGTTGTGCGCCATCAAATCCTTGACAACTCCAATCAAATCAAAAAATTGCTTGTCCTGGGTGGATGCAACCATGGATTCATGGTGCGGCTGTGAGTGCAGTCTTTTGTGAACACTCAGACCCGATCGGAATTTATAAGTTTTACCACACACGTCGCATCCATAAATGATGTTATTTGTGGCAATGGATTGTCCTTGTCCTTGTCCAGCAATTTTGGTTTTATGTTTTGATGTGTTGATGTGCCGATTGTATTCACTTGCATGGGCACATGCCACATTGCATGTGGCGCAATATAAATCCATTACAATTAGGAATGGACACAATATACAATGCAACATATTATATTTAAATTATAATCTGCTAAATTGTCAAATTTGTCAAAATGTTATTATTTGTGTTATCATCTAGACACAAATATATTCCCCATTGCAATGCGTGGTCATCATATATCATGTTGGTTTATAAATATCTGTAACACAATCATGCAATTTGCCAAATATGTTATCATAATGTTATCATTGTTATCATTTATGACAGTCCAAAAAATGGACATTCTTGTTTTCGGAATAAATGGTTTGCCAAAATTAGGACATGCAACAAATTAATATTATTATGTTTGTAGTCCCCAAATGAGGGATACCTGTTTTTAAAATAAATGAATCCCCATTTTGGAGACATGCAACATTATGGGATGTGGTATGTTTGTAGTCCTAAAAACAGGGTTTCATTTATTTTGAAAACAGGTTTTGCCAGAATAAGGACATGCAACAGAGGATTTTCGCCAAAAACTGCAAAAACCTTCATGCGACAGTCCCAAAATCAGAGATTCTTATTTTGAATTTAAATGGTTTGCCAAAATAGGGACATGCAACATTATGTTCATTTTCGGCACATGCAACCATGCACCATTCACTGACATGCAATATGATCACAAAATAATGAAAAATATCTCGTCGCCAAATTTGGCGAAAATGTTATCATTTGTTATCATTTTGTTATCATCTAGGGAATAAATTCGCAATGGTTGCAACGCATTGACATTGGTTATCATGCAAAATTGACAGTTTCAAAAATCTCTTGTTGGATTTGCCAAATTTGTTATCATTTTGTTATCATTGTTATTAATAACATTTCAACAAGAGAATGCACCGGTTGGTGCATTTTTTCAAGCTTTTTTTTGGTCCAAAAAATGACATTTTTTCATCCACTTTTTGTGTTACCATTATGCTCTCATAAATACATTACTATTATATAAATTAAATTTGTTAGATTTCGAAATGAGTTTGCACAAGACTCGAAAAGTTTCCAGGAAAATGGACAAGAATCGATGTCCAAAAATGAGATCGACGAAACACTTTTGGGAAAATTCGACGCGCACTAGGTAATTTGCGGAACTTTTTTGGGGCTTATTTGTGCACATGATATATGCTCTTATAATTGATGAAAATAAAAAAGTGCCAAAAACTCCAAGCAAGAAAATTCACATTATTTGAACAAAATGCCGGAAATCTTTGTGCAACAGTGCCGATTTCGGGCAAACGTGTTTTCCGGGAATGAGTTTCCCCGAATTTGGGACATAGTCGCGTGGTGCCTTTTTTTAAGCTAGTCCGATGTCATTGCAAAAATCAATATGAAAATAAAAAATTGAAAGCATTTGAGAAGTTGTGTGATGTGTTTCAGCGCTTCTATTACAAATGGTCACAATATACCGAGGATTCAACATTGCCGAAGACAACGATGGTTCTGTGGATGATTTCATGAACAGCATTGAACCAATGAAGACCCCCGACAACTGCAAGCGTATTGATGCTGCGCGCATTGCTGCTGCGCGTGCATCCGCATGCATCATGCTTCTTCCAGTGTCACTCAATTCCGAACAGCAACTGCAAAATTTGAAAAGGATGAAGACACCTGGATCTACTGCAGTTGTTTCCATGTTTGCGCCCAATCGCATTCAACTCAAGCACCTCACCGCCAGCAGTCGTGTTCGCAACCTCATGCATGGCGGCATTCTGGGTGCATTAACCCGCCGGCTCAACCGAGACCCCACACAACCAAAACAATGGCATCAATTCAATGGTGCATTGTGCGTTGTTCAGCGCGCCAACAGCACAGACGGATGTGCACATGTCAAATGGTCCATGCCCGAGTTTCAATGCGCATTCAATGTCGGTGTCAAACGTCACAGCACCGTGCAAAACCACATCAATGAAATGGACGCCGATGCACTCGTTGCCCATTTCAACTCGCTGGACACTGCCGAACATCGCAACACATTTCTGGCCGAATGCAGCGCCGTTGCACAAAAAAATCAGTCACGCGTCGTTCTACCACCCATGGACCCCGATGCGTCGGCCATGCTGGACTGGACTGCGAAACGTCCGGTGGTTCTTGAAAACACGTGGATCATGGATTTCATGGCGACGTTTGTCAAGTTGTGTTCGGCGAAAATGGCCGCGATCAACAATTCGGATGCCATAACCACAGAGCGTTCCACAAGTTTGGTGGATCTGTATCGGTTTATTGCACGAATTGAATGGATGATGAATCCCAATGTGCGATGCGTGCTGAATCTGGATGGCTTCTATGCAGCACACATCAAAAGGCTCATTCACATGGCGAACGAAGGAATTGAACACTCGGCATATATGCTGGGAAGACACTGTCCAGAAATGATGACGCCTGAATTGCACCTGCGCGTGGTTGCAAATCCGAGATTTTACAGGATACCGCAAATGCTCATCCCAGATGACGATGAGGTGTTTGGCCCGATGAAGGTCGCGTGTCAGGGCTTCATGCCACGCATGGCCGATCCACTTCCATTGAGCCGCCAACTGCATCCGTATTCGGATTCGGATTCAGACTATTATAGCGACTACACGGACGACACGACCGACATTCATGACGATGACGATGATGATGATGATGATGATGATGATGATGCCAATGATGTAAGTGGATGATGCCAATGTTGAAAGGAGAGAAATTTACTGTCGTCTCCAAAAAAACCCAAAACCAATAAAAATATTTTTTTATGAAAAGAAAAGAACATAAACAATGATTATATGTTATAATATCTCTCAAATACGATGTCCAGATTTGCCGAAAACGATGGAAAGGTTCCCGACTGCCAGGATTGGACGCCGGTGACATTCAACAAACGGACGACCACGAATGCGAATGCGAATGCGACTGTTGCAAAACCGGCATCGTCGTCTTCATTGGAAAACGTGGGGGTGTATAAAGCGGCATCGGACGACGATGTGAAAAAAACGAAGTATGTGGGAAAAGCCACATCTGATGCAGTGAAGACCGCACGATGCGAAAAAAAGCTGACGCAGAAAGAACTGGCTCAGAAATGCAGCATGGATGCTTCTATAATTTCGGAAGTGGAACGCGGCGGTGGTGTGTACAATGCGGCACACATCAACAAAATCCAGACCGTGCTGGGAGTCAAAATCCCGAGATAACTGGGGAACCAGTTCGGGACCAAATGATGGGGTCCGGAAAAAAGGAAGGGTTCGGGAAACCTTGGTTTCCCGATTACCACAGATACTTCCAGCTAAAGTAGCCGCTGCTGAATTTGCGCTTATTCTCGCCATGATGGCGGGTGCGATAGTTGCGGCGGCGTTTCGGGTCGCCGTGATTGACCCGGGTGTAAAGCCCTTTTCCGGTGGAGTCTTTGAACTGCTCGTATCCCACGGCGCCAAACGGCACGCGACGAACAACGGGTCGGTCGTGCCCTTGGCCCTTGTGCGTCTTCTTATTACGCAAAATGGCATCATATTTTTTGCCCCGGACGTGGGAGCGCTCAAACCCGATGAGCTTGTAATCTTCGGGATGTTCAACGATCATACAATGAATCGTGTAAATGGTTTATATAATATGCATTTACATGATTTTTGTTAATTATGGTATTCTTTTTCTTTTGGCGTCGGACAGTTGAGGTAGTCCGGCGGTAAGAGGCCGACAGCTTGCGCTTCCTGCCACGTTACGGGATTGATGTTACAGCTTTGATGGTTGTGGCAAAGCATCATGGGGTAAGGTTGGATGCATGCGGGCGTGGGCAAACAGTTGTTGCGGGCCACACCACCCGCCTTAATATAGATGCCCTGCGACTGCACCTTGGTGGTGTTCAGCCACTTGGCATACGGGTAATACAGTAACTTCTTCTTGCCGCCGATCCAATAAACGCACTTGCCATTGCATTGCCAAACGTTGTTGGGGTCATAATTGGCGGCCTTCTCAAAGTTGCACGCGCCTGCCGCCCACGTCTTGGCTCCCGTGAGCTGGCCCTGCGTTTTGGTGATGCGATTTGCATTGTCGTCGTCCTTGACCCAGTAGCGGGGATACTGGCTCTTGGTCCACTTGTACTTCTCGTCCAACATGCCGGCCGTGGTGAGGGACGAGTGCTTAATGATTGCGTCATCGTTGGTGCAGCAGCTGCCTGAATTGCAGGGTACGTCGTAATAAGTGCCTCCGGAGCCGCCACTTCCCATAGGCTGCGTCCCGCGGAAGGGCGTGCGCGTGACGTTGGACACCATTCTAAACTGGCCCACTGCGCCGATGTTGCGATAACCGCCGCTGAGAGAAAAGCCATTCGCCCCAATGCCGGACACAGGGTCCAGGCGCGGATTGCCTCCCCGCATGGTCTTGCGCTTCAGTGTTGCAATGGACATTTTATGATCAACCTTAAATGTGTTATGTGTCTATAGTTGTAATGTATATTATAACTATAAAAATAATATGAACAATGTTCTAAATAGATGCATCATCTTCGCGTTGAATGTCGGCGTGACACGCGTTGTTTGCGTCTACGTTTACGGGTTTTCCCACCACCTGAGCTGTCCGTGTCCGAACCGTTGCCTGGTGATTTATTTCCTTTTTTAAGAGCTTTAAGAGCTTCACCAAAAGAAAGCGATCTAGCCCCCCTTCTTCCTTGATGCGGCGACGGAGACCTTATGATGAACTTTTCTTTCACCACAATGTGAAAATCAAGAGACGTGTCAACTGGAAACAGTCGCGCGCCCGCATCAATGTGTGGTATAAGCACTTGCGTCAAAAATGCGCTGCTCATGTCAGACAATCCGGAGCATGCGTCCAATGTTACGCGATATAGTCGTCCTTTGGGCGAACCTTTTGGCGAACCTTTTGGCGAAGCCTTAATGTGATTGTATGAATGTATTGCGGTCATTAAAAAATTTAGAACAACGGGTGTAACTGTTTTGCGATCACTTCCATAATTTCGGGCAACCCGACAAACGCCATTGTCAATGAAATACTTTAAATCCTCTAAATAATCTTTGTTATCCGGTGAAATGAGTTGTCCTAATTTTTTCAAACAAGTGGTGATAGATGCACTGTGAGCATCATGTTCGCCGTTGAAGATGGCAGAGTTCTGATTTTCCAATGTTCTGAAAATGTCTCTTAAATTGGTCTTATCACCAAGTGATGGGATTTGGGACGCCATCGTTCAGATAGGTTTCTTATTGTTATTGCGCGTATGTATACAATCATTATAATAATAATAATTATTGTATTGTGTTTTGACAACCCTAAACCTTTTTCCAGGCGCATATGCCGAATACATTCTGCGCGGCAATGTATTTGGAGCCGTCATTGCCGGTCATCGTCTTGCCGCAGCATTTGTTTGCGGGATACGGCGGGCTGGGGCGCGTGAGGTATTTTTTAGTGGTCTGCATCGCGCACTTGGTGCCCTTAATTCGCTTGTGCACGCGGTTCCAGTATTTGCGCGAGCTTGCATGCGATGTTTTCGTCGCACTATTTCGTTTTCGGGTTGCCATGATTTGTTATTTGGGTTATATAATGCAGCTGCATTATATTTTTTTATAATTTTCACATTTTTAAACATTTTGACTGCACGGTTTAGATGCACACGCGGCAGTATAAGCATCCAGGCCATGAGTTGCAATGTACTGCAAGTTGCGCATGGTCCATGCATAAGATGAGCCTGAATGCCCCACCTGCATGTTGCCAATTATGGCGGAGAACATGGGATTGTCCGAGAACATGTATCCCGTGCGTTCGGATGGCGGATTGTCGCGTAAATATGACCACACGCACGACTCGCGCTGCTGCGTGGTTTTGATGACGGCATCAATGCCGTCGCGCACATTGGAGTCAATGGCTGAAAGACGCGAATCGTCCATGCTGACGGGATATAATGAGGGGGATGACATGCTGTTATTGATGTGTGGTTTGTGGGTCGTTGATTCATCATGCCGCGATGGCTTTAAATGCATTTGATTTGCATTAATCGCATACGCCAATTTTAATTTTTGAACCCATGTGCATCGTGATCCCAATGTTCTTGTCTGTTGTTGAAAACTCGCACGTCATTGTATATATTATGTGCATCATAGTGATGTGATCCTGAACATTCCTTAATAATTTGAATTTTCATATCATCCACATGATATATGCCACCTTCTTTTTGATAATTTTCTATATGTAAGTTTTGTGTAAAAGCGTGCATTATGCTCCAACCCCAATAATCATAATCGCATTTGGCATTGTATTTATTTACATACCAATCAATGCATTTTTTTAAAATTGCATTATCCTTATTTGAAACTATAAAGTTTGGATTGAAATCGAAACACCAATATGCACTACAAGTAACCAAATCAACATCATTTTCAATGAAATCAGATAAAGGAACTAACGGAAGAGTATCAATGTCACAGTAAATGCCACCTTTTTTGTATAAAATACATATTCTAAAGAAATCTGCTTTGATCGGGCCATCTTTTAAATACTCAAACAGATTTATGTATAGCTCTCCATATTCTTTCAATAAAAATGATTTAATCATTTCATCATCGTATAATATAATCTCGTATTCTTGATTTAATTTTTTCCAATTATTGGCCGATGCGATGTCGTGATCACTAATTGTTTTATTACATAAATAAATAACTTTTGGATACATGGTGTTATTCAGTTATTTATATATTTTATTTAATTATTTATTTTTAAATGACTTTTAATGAATTTACATTAGCACCAAGCGCCAAACGTGGATTCCTGAAATACGTCCATGTACATGAAGCCGTCCTCGTCCTTTTCTTGCGCGTAAATGCTGCCGACGAGTGACGTCGCGGGATGCAGTTTGTTGTTGATGAACATGAATATGGCGTATTCGGGATCCAATTTCATGTGCTTGCGAATGACGAACATGAATTGCGCGACAGTTAACTCAAACGGCACTATGAACTTGTTTTTCTTGAGCGGATGTATTTGTTGCAGTTGCTCGCTGCATTCCACCACCACGGGGATGCGGTCCGGATGCTGCTTCAATATGATGGAAGCCTTCAATTTGCGTTCGTCAAACGGAACATTTTTGCGGTACTTGCCTGCAGGAATACTTGCCATGAACCCTAAACGTTGGAGTGATGGATGCATATATTATATAAAAAGTGTTTATTATGATTTTTTTTAAATAATACTAAAGAATTGACATCCATGCCGGTTTATCCTCGCGATCACCGGATTCCAATTCATTAATAATTATACTTCCGATTTGCTCGTCGCCTGCATAAAAAGTTAGAAGTTTGTTTTGTCTCTCTGCGTGCGTGATACCCGGAATATTGGTTATTACAAATCGGCCGGGGCTCCGGAGTCCGCGTCCTTCATGTAACCTTTCATTTAGTTGGGTATTTATAATCTCTCCATTTTCATTAAAATTTTGTTCAAATAGATTTGGTGGGAACCTGTTATTTGCCCCATGATTTTTGTAAAGCATCACTTGTTTAAAGGACGCGGACGGCACCCCCCACTTTCCGCCATATCTTCTGCGCATACTGCGACGTCTTAATTGCTGTCGTCTGCGCACACGGCGATGCGTGCGGCGTTCATGTTTTCGTGTTTTTGTCATTTAATTTGAACGTGTTATATAAATGTATGAGATAATAAACTTAAAAATAATATAATCCTAATTTAAAGACAATTTATTCAAACAATGGATCAACAATTGCAACAATTGCAACAATTGCAGCAGCCACAATCACAGCAGCCACAATCACAACAGCCACAACCACAGCACTTCATTCCAATTCAGGGTGAACGGGTGGTCGGTCCAAGCGGCGGCATAATAATTAGGCATAATAAACTTGCAACGAATGGGAATACAAATTCAATGAAGGCAAATGCCGTTTTAGGAATATCCATTCCAGCTCCAGCTAATAATTCGTCCCCTCCTGCTCCTGCTTTGACGCCTGATTTAACTCCTGCTTTAACACCTGCTTCAACTCCTCCTGCTCCTGCTTTAACTCCTGTCCCTGCCACTCCGGCTTCAGTCACCAGTCCATTGATTGGTATGGTACAGGATGTGGTGATTGGTATGATACTGCATGTGCCAGCGCTGCGCACGAAGCTGCAGAGCATTTTAGATAATCCATCGTTGATTGCTGCAGAAATCAGCAAAGTGCATGACGAGCTGCAAACCAAACTCACGCCGAATGAGTTGATACAGTTGAACTCATATGCGTGCCAGGACAGCAGTCGGCGCACCATTGGGTCCGTGATGCAGACCGCATTTGCCAACATCATGGCCGACGGCAAGATTGACATGAACGATGCCCCGCACTTCTTGACGCTGATTCACGACTGCATAACTCTATTTGCAACGGAAGCAACCAATAGCAACTCGGTGGCTTTAAACAGCAACACGGTGATCACATTTCTGCACTTTGTGCTGAAGTGCATTCTGATTCTGACGCTGGATGGACCGGAAGAAGATGCAGCTTTAGTCATGCTGAACGGCAGCTTCATGCTGGTCAAACTCACTGTGCTACCTTTGATTGCGGGCAAGAAGTGGTGCTGCTTTTCTTAAAGGATTGCTTGTATAAATTATAAATTATATTGCGTTATGTATAATTTACATAATACAATTGTAAAAATGAATTCGTCCATAAAAGTGTATGTGAAATCGGACCATGGAAAAACGTATAAAACGAATGCCGGCATTCCATTTGAATGTGTGGAATTTGTGCGACGGTATTTCATGCAAACCCGCGGTCTGACATTCCCGTCGGTTGTGGATGCCACCGACATGTTTTACCGCATCCATGCATTGAACAAATTAACAGACACATACACACTGGGGTCAGTGCAGTTGCACACTCTGATTTACCCATATGTTCGGCCTGCGCAGTATTATTTGCGCCCAGGCACCATGCTGTTCTGGGCTCCCAAACCCATGGATGACCTGAAATACGGGCATGTGGCGTTAATCGTGGAATCAAATTCGGATTACGTTGTTGTAGCCCAGCAGAACCAGTCGCCGCCGGTCCAGGTGCATGACACCCGTGTGTTGTTCAATGCCATCAACACGCCCAACTCCGCATATTTAGGGGTTAAAATTGTGGAATAAAAACAATAAAAAAAGTTTTTTTTGGTTTTGTTGTTTTTTTTTGGTTTTTGTTTGTTTGTGTGTTGTTTGTTTGTTTGTGTTGTTTGTTTGTTGGTTGTGTGTCAGTTGTGTCAGTGGATCAAATTGTTCTTGAGATTTCGCCAAAACGCAAGAGGGGCTGCCATGGCATATTTGCCGATAAACCACCCATCTTGGGCATGAGTTGCCATTGGTCTCGTCAGTTTGTTTTTGCAATTGGTGCTCGTGTAGAGCGAAACGGTTTGGGTTTCGGCATTGAGGTATGCGGATTTGAGCCAAATCTCTCCATTTGGCTTTTCGCATTTCATGCACAGGATGAGATGTTGGGACCTGTCAGGTTCAGATGTGGTTGCTGGAAGAGTTCGCATTTTGTTTTCGGCAGTGTGTTCAGCCAGGATGTAGTGCCTTCCGCCGGCATCTTGATAGTTGGTTTCATTGGGGTCATTGGGAATGTCAATGGAACGCAATTCCTGGAGAGGGATGGCGGTTTGCACTGATCCTGGAAACGGGCCGAACGAACGGTATGCAGTTGCGTGCTTCATTTTGTATTCGCCTGGGATGCGCTGAGAATTGGGCTTGTTTGACGTCGGGAGATTGATGATGTAGGCAGGAACGGTTGAAATCATTGTTGTATATTCGCGGTAAGAGCTGTATTAATGTTATATATATTTATATTGAATTCAATTTTTTATTATTCCAGTGTATTTTCAATTCACATCTGGAATAATAAAAAATATCATGATAATACATTGAATGATGACCCCCTTTTTTTACAAGTCGCTCACGACTGCCGTTATCATCACTATCGTGTTTTTGGTCATAAATCACCTGGACGTGTATTTAGAGGAGAATTACGACATGACCGGATACCAGAAAAACTTCTTGAAAGCCCCAGTGCAATTCGCATTAATATTCGGAGTTTCATTTGCAGTGATGCATTTATTCTCTTGCTGGTTTCATGTGAAACAGTGATAATCATTATAAACCCAAAGAAGACGCATCATACAACGCATCCACCAGCCCGTATTTGATGCACGTCTTCGGGTTGAGCCAAAGATCATGCTTTAACAATTTGGTCAATTTCTTTTTGGGTATTTTTGCACAGTCGCCATACAATCGCGTGATTTGTTCCATCAATTCGGTCAAGTGGTTGAATTCATCTTCAATTTCACTCATTTTGCCCCACATTCGGCTACTCAATTGATGAATGAGCATGTAGGCATTCGCGCCGATGAATCGCTTGTTGCAAACCACGCTGATGATGGTTGCCGCCGACGCCGCGCAACCCTCAATTATGGAATGAATCGGGACGCGCAAATTCTTTATGGTGTCCACTGCAGCGTATGCGTCGTAAAGCGACCCGCCATACGAGTTAATGTGCAAATAAACCGGAATGTTGGGCACGTTCAACTCAAACGACATCGTGTGCACGAACTTCGCCGCCTCTCTCAACAGGGTGTTCAATTGAAATATGGACTCGCGCGAGACATCGGAATAAAAATAGACGTGATTGTTTTCCCTCACAATCTTCGCCTCCTCCTCCTCTTCGTCGCTGTCATTTGTCTCGGGTTTTTTGGTTGCAGCATTGCCCGATGCGGTTCGTTTCGTCTTGATTATCATGTCTTGCGTTGCGTGTCTAGTGTGATTGATTGTTGATGTGGAATCTTTATATGGTTTAAATTGCAATTTGTCAGTGTATAGCCCGAATTCCAATATCGCAGACAAACACAAAGGTGGTTGAATCCCCACTATACATTTTGTTGTATTTCATGTAACCCATTTCAATCAGTCGGGTTTCATTTTCAGGACCGACATGATACGGACTATTCACGATGACACATTTTTTATTTCGGGTTTTGTAGGTTTCCACATGGTCAATCAAATTGTGCTCGCGTGCGAGCCGCTGTGCGTGTCGGTCGCACATGTAATTCGGCATATTATACCATGCGCAAACACCGAACTCTTCCACAAAAGCGTTTCGGTTGTCAATGACTTCCTGCGTCAAACCATTGTGATCATCTTTGAAACTGCCCCAATATGTAGGTTCGAAAATCTTGCGGTATTTGGTGCGTTCTGAGTAGTAAGGAGGCATGTTGGTTAGAACGGGAGCGATGAGCAATGATATGATTCGCATATTTAAAATCAATTTTTCATTCAATTTTAAAAAATGAAATGAAAAAAAAGTGTTAGTTATTTTATGACATTTTTGATTTTATGACATTTTGAATGATCATGGGTCTGCATTCGGCATCAATGATGGTCTCCAATACACGCACCATTTGTTGTCGCATGTTGGAACCATTCTTATCCACGATTCCTTGTTGATGCCCCACATGCGCTTGAACAGTTCATCGCTTGATGGATTTTTGCCGTCAGTTTGCAATTCTTTGGCAGCATCGGGCGATGATCGTTTGTTCAACTTGCCTCCAATTGTTTTCGCAAATTCAATTGCGTCATTTTGAGAATCAAACACCCGATGTTCCTTGTCAGTGTCTTCTGATTTGACTATCGGTTGTTTCTTCTTTGTTATGCGGATGTTTTCAATGGCAGATTGTCCAACTTCACCCATTGTGCTCATCGGTTTGCGGTAATCGGCTTGAGAAACGACTTCTCCGTTGTGTTCGCACGCCATGTTTCTGGCACATTCTTCCATGACAATGCAACGGTTCATTGCGATGGTGGGGCAATACACTTGCGTTTGGACGTATTTATCACCCCAGTCTTTCATTCTACCAGTTATTCTTCCAAATAGTTGAGATATTTCATCGTTGGTGAGATCCAAATGTCCAAATATTGTGGACGTGAATGAACCAAGTGAACGGTGAGTCAGTGTTTGACCCATTCCAACACACAATAACCCGGTGATGACAATTGGACGATGTTTCAAGTTGTGTTGAATCACAATCCTAGATATTGTTTCGCACACTTCTTCATCGCATGAAGCCAATGCTATTGTTTTTGTGTGTCCCAAATGATCTTTGTATTGAAGAGTTTTCTCAAATCCATTTATCACAATGACTACTGAATTGGCATTTATGCTGAAGATCAAATTCCTCACGGAATCATGCCCCTTGCGACGCAAATGTGCCGGAATAAATGAGCGAGTATTGTCACTCAAAATTTCGGGATGTTTCGTCAGAACATGCTGTATGAACCCAATGGTCTGTCTATCCAATTCATCAAAGTCCATTGGATGAGGACGGATGTAAGGATTTGCGAAGAAGTCATCAATGCAATTAAACACCATGTCTTTATATCCAGCGTAATTTGAATCAGAGAAATCGTCCAATTGAATTAGTTTTATTTTGGACCAGAATCCTTCTCCCTCTTTTTCAAAAATTTTGTCGGGTGTTGCTGTGAGTGCTGTGATGCCCCTGACAATGTCGAGGCCATGAATTTGTTCTATTTGAGAACGAAGTAAATCGGTAATGTATTCGTGGAGTTCATCATAATAAGCAAATGCTCTCATAATGTTGATTTTGTTGGTGTCAATGACTTTCATGAATCCTACTCCATCATCGTATCTTCGTTTGTTGCTGCACATGACAACCACCCGCGGGCAAGTTGATTCATCGGCGCAAAGGCCTTGTAATTCCAATCGGTTTTTCACGTGTATGTATTTCCCATCATATTTTGATGAGAACACGCATATAGATCCTTTTCCATAAGTGTGTTCAATCGTCTCAAGTCTTTTTGCAAATTGTTTGTTGTTCAACAGCGTGTTCATGGTGAATATGACGTGAATGCTTCTCCCAAATTCATCGTCTTGGCGAATCTCAGCAATGATTTTTGAAATTGCGGTGAATGTTTTTCCTAATTGTGTTAGAAGAACACAAAGAACAAATTTTGATGTGAATTCAATACGGTTCATTTCCTATGTAGCGCGATAATAATGGTTGATTCGGATTTGGTTTAAATCAATTTTTTTTCAAATGTATTTCCAAAATATTAAAAAAATTGAATAATTATATGGTTCAGTATAAAACACAACAACATAATAATAA
>Ga0209296_1000881_pt1 | contig 24702 bp, 31 predicted proteins | sample S_130206_EF_Meta_FD_187319 | JGI IMG/M metagenome (GOLD analysis project Ga0209296, IMG submission 187319) | Freshwater microbial communities from Lake Simoncouche, Canada to study carbon cycling - S_130206_EF_MetaG (SPAdes) (version 2) | ecosystem: Environmental > Aquatic > Freshwater > Lake ...
GTATTACTATAAATGTCTGATTGAGTAGAAAGTATAACTTTTTGTGTAGAAGCTGGCCCAAACAGATATGTTTTAGCAGTAAAGTTTAATGTATAAATGACAGCTCTTCTAGTAACAAAATCTCCTGTATAACTATCTTCATAATTAACATTATTTAAAACTATAGGCACGTCTCTTTTAATATCTAATTCTGGTAATAAATTTATTGTAACAGTATAATCTGGTTGAAAGTATGGTAATATTTGTTCTACAATTTGTAGGCCGTTTTCAGCTGTAGCTGTAAATATGTTTAAAGTATAATTAATATTATAAGGCACCGGTGTATAATTAAAATTTACACCTGTATTTGTAGATGTCTTTGGTGTTCTTAATTTTTGTACTCTTGTTAATTTTCTACCAGCATCATAAACAATACCTGTTATTTCAAAACTCATACGAGGCAATACAATAGCAAATTCTCTATCTTGTAAATCTTTTTGTTGATCTAAACGAACTAAAAACTTTTCTTTTGGTCCATAGGCCAATGGTACAGTTATACTTTGAATTTGAACACCACTAGTATCGGCCTTTTTAACTTGTATCTCATTAAAGATTGTTCCAAAAGCAACAGTTAATCTTCTTAGGCCTTCATTGTAATAAAAATTTCCAAACATTAATAGTCTCCTGGCTCACCAAACGGATTTGTTTCCGAAAAGTCTAATATATCATCAGCTGTTGAAGCAGTATCAAATCCAGCTTCATTATCTAAATCATTATTATCAGCATAAGTTGAATTTATAGTTTCACTAAATGTCTCTAATAAGAAATAGTTATTATCAGTATTTACAGTATCATTTTCTAACAATAAAGCACCTGTTTCATTTTCTAAAGAAATATTATGGTCTATTTGATTTAACGTGTAGATATCTTCTTTTTCATCAATTGCCTGTACACCTGTTTCTAAATCTTCGCTTGAGTATTCCCAACGAGTTACTCTTAATTTATAAACTGGTAAATTTCCTAATTGAAAGAAAGGTTGTTGATCTTCCACAAACTGTATCTCAAAAAAACTGTTCATTAAAGGCATATAGATTATATCGCCTTCATTTGGTCGGCCTTCAGCAATCATAGTTGATCGTGAACTTACCAATTCTTCAAATCTTCTTTTAGAAACCATGAATGTAGTATCTTCACGTATTTCTAAACCAAATTTATTAATTATTTCTTGTTGACCTAAAAATCCTTCACTAGTTTCAAAATACATTTCAACAGGTAAAGCATTTTTAAATTTACTAATTACATCTTCACCTAAAATAATATCTTTGTTAACTAGAGTTCTAGGCATATAGTAAACCATGTTACCATATATCTTTAAGCCTTCTATAATTAAATCTTCGTGAAGTCTTTGTTCGGCAAGATTACCTATTCCATTTCCCGACTGAAAATATGGATTCATTACAACCATACATTATCCTATCATAAATGTTGGAGCAATTTCGTAAGAGTCTCTTATTTCTTTTTCCAGTTTTTCTATTTCAGTTTGAGCTTCTGTAAATAACTTATCACCATTTAATGTAACACCACCCAACATTGTTACGCCATTAAATTTGCTTAGATTACTTCCCCATTGTCTTTTGAATTGAGCCGTTATATATCTTTTTAACCAGATATCATTATAAACGTCCGTGTAAGTATTTGGATCTAATTTTCTATAACACTCAATAACAAGATATTCATTTACTTGTAAATCATAATCCCAAGCCATATCAATATATAATCTGTTATCGTGTTGTTGAAATCTTATAGGTTTTTGACCTACTAATATTTGATCTAAAAAATCTAAATGTCTTAACACCATATCATAGTTGATAATTGATGTTGAAGCAAAGTCATAAAGGTCATTTAAACGTAATTGATATCTTACGTCAAACATGTTTAGATTTGCTTTATCAGAAAAAGGCAATATGTTGATAACTGAAATTACGGATTCAGGAACCACAATGTAATTATTTGCTTCGTACCAAGTTGATGAAACTCCATTTTTAGTGGCCGTTTCTGTAGTTGGAGTAGAAGCTTGTAATCTTTGTTTATCTGCTTCTGTTAATTTATATTTGAGGTATGTTCTTCTTATTCCATCATAATGATGTTGAGCATAGAATTGTAATGCCTCATCCATACGATCTTCTAACTGGTCATTATCCACGTTAATCTCTATAACTGGTTTACCTAATGATCGTAAAGCGTATTGTTTTAATGTTTCTCTTGTTGCTGGAGTGGCCATAGTAACCACTATTTATAATAATTAGTTTGAGACCTAATTGATTAAATATGAATTATACGTTGATATTTTTATAAGTTATTATATTATTCCTTAGGGTATTTAGCTTTTACTGCTAGACAATCGTTAATATACTTTTGTATTTGAGCATCATCACCTTTAACAATACCATCTAGGTATTCTTTAAAATCAGGATATTCGTTTGCTCTATCTCTTTGGTATTGTTTGGCTTCGTATTCTGCCTGTAGTTCTGATTGTTTAGCTAATATTTGTTGATTAGTAATATTAGTTGGATTGTTATCATGCCATTCTAAAGTATTAATATCATCTCCTGAACAAGAAACTTGTGCAGTAGGATTTAAAACTAATATTGTTTTACATATATCTATTTTCATAATTATCCTTTAATTTCTAAACAAGTAATTGTACTTGTTTTTGATTGATAATTTATATTACTTGTACCACTACCAACTTTAAAATAGGCTTGATATGTAGTTGAAGAAGTTGTTGATGGAGAGTCTAAATACATCATGGAAGCACCATTATTAACTGTACCAGAAGAACATTCATAAAAACCATAGGTAGCATTTCCCAAATTTGTTGTTCCATTTCTGTATATAGTTGAATATGTTGACGCATCACCAGTAATAGAAGAAATACTAGCAAGAACTAATATTTTATTACTTGCAGAAGATGGAGTTATTGTTACTGACAATGTGTTTGAAGCTGTTACAAATGAAGTTGAAGATGTGCTTCTTACAGTAGAATCAGTAGCACTTAATACTTGAATAACTTGTCCAGCAGTTGCTCCTACTGTTGAATATTGTAAAGCTGTAGCACCTGAATTTACTACCAATGCTTGACCAGCAGTACCAAGTGTAGCTAAGCCAGTACCACCATTAGTATATGGAAGTGTACCAGTAACCTTAGTAGTTAAATCTATTGTTGATGCGGCAATCTTTGCGTTAGTAACTGTACCATCGCTAGGAGTACCTATTGAAAGTACATCACCTAATACTAAAATAAAATCTATTGAGTCAGAAGCAGTTAAAGCATCTGAGAATACTATTGTTGAACCTGATATTGTATAAGCTGAAGTTGGCGATTGAATAACACCATTTAAAGATACGATACAGTTGTTTGCAGTTTGTGGAAAATACGCAACTCCACCATTTAATAAATTGTATGTAGCTGTAGCAGATGTAACTATAGCATCTAGCTTAACGAAGTTTCCTACAACTGGTTGTTTGCCGATATATGCCATTAGTTATTTCCTAGTATTGAGTTAATCTCAGCATCATTCAAACCCAATGCTTTAAGTTTGTTTAGTGCTGATTGTTTGTTAGCTTGTGCTTGAATTTCTATATTTTTTAATTCTTGTATTTTAGCTTCTACTTCTTCTTCTGTAGGTTTTGTAATAGAATTATCATATACAATAATATTCTCATAAGACATTCTATTTTCTCCAGTATAATCTTTTTTAAATCCATACCATTGACCAGGATACATTTTTGCTAAAGCATGTTTTAACCAATCTTGTTCATTCATATTATGTTTCTCCTAATTTTATAAAAATAAAAGAAGTTACATTTGTATTTGTATCTCCTCTTAATGTAGAACCATCACCAAAAGCTGCAGTTCTAAATTTTACTTTAACATTTGCAATATCTGTAACATCTATAATTGAAAATCCTGCACCAGTTGCGTTAGGTTCAGTATCATAACCATAATGTGCATTACCTTGTCTAATTTGATTAGAATAATTGTATGTTGAATTATTAGTTGTTACTAAAATACCTAATAATGCATTTCCATATTGTCTTGAAAGAATTGTTGCTTGTGCCATTACCAACCAATATCCAGTAGATGGAAAAGTAAATACACCAGAAGATTGCGTCATTCCTGTTCCTGATAAACCAAATCCATAGGTATCAACTCTTTCAAGATTTGATGTTATTTCTGCATCACTAGAAAAATCAGTTGTTAATCTCCATTGATCTGCTTCAGTTAAACCAGAAACAACACCAGATAACTTAGTAGAAGCAATTGCTGCACTAGCATTAATATCGGCATTAACTATTGTGCCATCAGTTATTCCTAGTGATTGTATTTTTGTTAGTGGCATAGTTTATTTTAATGTTGGGTATAAATCGTTTTTAATTATATTAACAATCTGTTCAACAGTCGTTAATCCTTCAGTTAAATCTCTTAGTTCTTGTCTATATGCCTTAATATTAGCTGGTACTTCTTCATTATTTTCTTTAGATTTAATTACATAAAAATCAGTTTGATTTAATAAATTATTTCTAACATTTCTTAATTCTTTAATTGCTCTATCAAATGCACCATTATTCCAAGTTAATTCTTCAGCTTGTCTAAATGCAATTTCTTCAGGTGTTAAATTAATTTCAATATTATTAATAATCTTTTTCATTTATTTAATTCCATATAATTTAAAATTTCCTGATGATATATTTCCTGTTGAAGCTAAAAAAGTAATTCCTGATAAAGCGTTACCATTTGTTGCATTATAGCCAGAAGTACTACCAACATATAATCTATTTCCTGCTGAATTAAAATAAGTACAATTCCCTAAAATTAACTTGTATGGCCCACTACTTAATGGATTATAAATATAAAATGTTCCATTTTTAGTACCGTCTATTGATGTACTTGAAGTATCATCGCCTAATCTGATACTGGAAGTACTCCAAGCACCACTTGCACTATTATAAACAGTAGTATCTGAATTAAGATAAGCAACATTCTCTACCCATTGATAATTAGAAGTTAAGTCGGAATTTGATTGTCTTACTCTTAATGTAAGAGAAGCAGATGAAGCAGGCTTTACTTGGCTATAAATAAAACAATAATTTTTATAAGTTGAAGAAAAATAACCATCAAAACTTACTGAAGCAGATGAAGAAGCGTCTGTTGATGCAAGTAAAACAAAATCAGAACTAGCAACTGTTGGAGTATAATATTCAAGTGCTGTTGCACCAGAGTTAACTCTCAATTCTTGTAATGAAGTTCCTAATGCAGCTAAACCAGTTCCACCATTTGCTACAGGTAAAGTACCAGTTACTTTAGTTGTAAGATTAATTGTTGAGTTTGCAATATCAGCATTAGCTATTGTAGCATCTACAATCTTTGCAGATGTTATAATGCTATCAGCTATATCCGCAGAAGTTAAAGGTACTGCAGAAGGTTTATTTCCTATGAAAGGCATTTAATTTCCTATTATGATATTGCATCAACAGTTGAAACCCAAGTATCTAAAGATGAAGCTGTATCTGATACAACTTTTAAAATATCTCCAGATTGAACTACAACTTTAGCACCACCATCGAGAATTTGTAATGCTGAACCTGCTGGGATTGGTGCATTTTTTACTAAATAAAAATCGTTAGCACCATCATTAATATAAACAGAAGCAAGAACTGCACTTGCAGTTACATTTGCTACAGATATACCTACGATTGTATCATTTGAATTTGCTGTAAATAAAGTAGCTGCTGTTACTCCAGTCAGTCTAGCTTTGTATCTTGTAAAATCTTGAGCCATATTTAATTTCCTATATTTATATTTATAAAGCTATAGACATTGCTATAACAAATCCGGCTGTTGGAGATGAAGGTAATGCTGAAACCTGGCCATCTACGTAATCTTTAGTTGCTTTTGCTGTAGGTATAGTTGTATGTGTACCTGCTACAGAAGTTAAATCAGTATCTATTACTCCTGCTGAAAAATCTGATACTGTAATGTTTGTTGCTGATGAACCTGTGTAACCAATGTTACCTTGTGAACCTGTGTAACCTATAACCGTAGAGGCCGATCCTGTATAACCAATTGATCCTGTGTAACCAATGTTACCTTGTGAACCTGTGTAACCTATAACCGTAGAGGCCGATCCTGTATAACCAATTGATCCTGTGTAACCAATATCACCTTTTGAACCTGTGTAACCTTGAATACCACCATAAGGCAAACTATTCCAAGTAGTAGTACCATCACCAATTTTAAACTTGGCTGTATCTGTTTCGATACCCATTTCTCCCGATGCTAAAACTACTGTACCATTAGTAGTCCATTGGGTTGAAGTACCTCGTCTAAATTGTAACTGAATATTTGCCATATTAATTTAAATTCTCTTTATATTTATCTATAATAAAATTTATATTTTTCATTTATTTTAATTAATTCCTCCGCAATCAAATGCAGGACCACCTGAATAATTTGAAGTAGGACTACCACCATCAAAAACATAAGCTGTAGTAGGCCCAACTGAACCTGTGTAACCAATATCACCTTTTGAACCTGTGTAACCAATATCACCTTTTGAACCTGTGTAACCTATAACTGTAGAGGCCGATCCTGTGTAACCTATTGAACCTGTGTAACCTAAATTTCCTTGTGAACCTGTATAACCAGCTGTAAGAGGTACTAACTCCCAAGCATCACCATTAAATTTCCATGTTTTCCCACCTAATGTATAGGTATCGTTTGTATTGGCTGGACTTGGAAAATTTATGGCCATAGTTTATATTGGTTAGTTTTACTATATTTATATAAACTTATAGTTACTGGATGATAATGTTTATGACTATTTTATTTAGTAAACGGTGGCAATCCTAAAAAAGGTCTACCATCATATAGATTTTTTTGACCAAACTGGCCATCTACATGGTTATAATGAAGAAATACTTGAGCACATATATTTCCTGTAAACTCATCTCTCCAATGTTCTAAATCACAACCAGAATATACTAACATATCACCTGGTTCTAAATCAACTTTTATACCTGCTGGTGCTCCTGGTTTCATTATGTTTTTGTATTCATCTATTACATTATTTGAACCTGTTGGATCAATATAGATTGGCCAAATATCTCCACCAAGATTTAATGTTGTAGATATTTCACAAGAAGGACGATCTTTATGTCTTTTAAGTATAGAACCTTTTTCATAAATTCTTGCATATGAATAGGTTGGTATTAAATTTAATCCTGTTTGTTCCTTCATTATAGGCATAACTTTCATTAATAAAGTTTCCATAACAAAGTCAGCATAGTGAGAATATACATTTGGAACTTGTTTATCTTTCCAAGTGCCAAATAAACTGTTTTCAGCAATAAGATTATTACTATACATATAATTTACGGCATCTCTTTTAAGTAAAAAATAGTTAAATGCAAAATTGGCAAGCTCGTAAGAAACGGCATTTTTAATGACTTGATATTTGGTTTGTTGAAAACTCATACAAACATTCCTTTCTGTAAAAAATTAAAACTAACTGATATTCTTATATCGTTTGATTGATTTGGGTCTACACAATGATTTAACCAAGCTGGAAACATAATTAACCTTCCAGCAATAGGTTCAAAATGAACTTCGTTCCACAAATAATTTGGTAATTGGCCTTCTTTTCTTCTTGGTCGTGATATTAAACTACTAGGCTTAGGATCTTCAATCTTTAAATGGCCACTGTTTTTAGGAGCTTTTACATAATATACACCTGACCATAATGAATTAGGATGTGTATGAGGTCGATTAAATCCACCTGGCGGATTAATATTGGCCCACATATTTCCTAAATGTGGTTCGTTGTCTAATAATTCTTCTTTGTAAATATGTGCTTGAGCCGAAAATAATAAATCCACTAAAGCTTTATATTCTGGTTTTTCGTGCATATTTGTTTGGCTGTGCCAGCCATTCATATTTGTTCTAACCACGCCTTTATCTGTGTTTGACCAATTAACAATGTTTTGTTCTAAATGAGCATTTAACTCTGGTGTACCAACGTCTTGGACATAAACAGGTGTTGGAAAATATAATTCACGGTTCATTTAAAAGGTGTTCCTCCAAACCACATTACTAAAGATTTTCTGATACCTTTTGTAATAGGCACAACTCTATGTCTTATATAAGAAGCAAAGAAAATGGCCTGTCCTTGTTTAGGTCTTGCCACCTTTCCATCTGACATTAATTCTAATCCACCGCCTTCAAATTCTGACTCGTGTGATAATAAACAAGTCATAGATATTTTTCTAACAGGTGGTTCATTAGCACAATTAACATCACTATCAATATGCCAATCATAGAATCCGCCTTCTGGATATTCTGTATATTGAGCAGGTTCTGTAATTTGCATTCCTTCAAATCCAAAATGATTACCATTTGTTTGTTTCATTACTTTTTCTAATGTAGCATACATTTCAGGCATTTTAACAAAAGGAATCCAGCTGATATGTGAAGTTCGTGTTTTAGTATCTACTATACCTTTAGCACCTCCTCCTACTTGTCCATTTTCAACTGGTTCAGCACGACCAGCGTTTATAATTAATTGACATTGTTGTGGTGTAAATAATGGTGTTGTTGTTTCAACGATTAAACTCTTCCATCTTGGTTCTGTTAAAATTGTCATTGTGCTCCTCGATTCATGATTGGATTATAAAGAACATCACAGTTAGCTGCTAATGTTCTTCGTGTGTCATTTGTTCCATTAAATGGATATACACAATGGCGCATATCATAAGGGAATACATAAAAATCTCTTAGTTTCATAGGTGGTTCATAATCTACTTTGGCAAATTGACCTGAAGAAGATCCAAGTATTTGAAGTTTACCATTTTGTGGAGCTTGTTCTGCTGAATATTCTACACCATATGTGCTTGGTAATTTTAAAATCATTACTGAAGAAAGGCCTGTAAATAGATTACCTTGATGAACGTGAACAGGATTATATTCATGTGCTTTCATTTCATTTACCCAAATTGAATTTAGATGAGTTTGATATTGTCTAATATGATTAAATTCTAAATAATGAGTAAACATTTCCATAAACCAATCTAAAACATTTTTTGGTAATTCATTATGTCTTTTCATTTTAGATTCATCTTCTCCATCATAAAATAGAGAATGTTCATCTTTAATTTTACCAACCAATTGTTTATTGGCTGGCTCTAATGCATTGAATTTTTGTTCGTAGATTGAATTAATTGCTGAATATATATCTAAAGGTGTTTCATATCTTAATATAGATTGTCCTAAAAAAGTAAAATTAAAATTCATTTTTCACAAGTCCTTGTCTTATTTTAGTTGCCGATATATTTTGTATTTCTTTTGGTAATACAATTTCTTCTATTTTATACCCTACACCTCTACCATAACAAATATTTGTTATATTCGGTACTTTTATTATATCATATTTACCTTGAAAGTCAATCAAAGCCTTTTCTATATTTTCTTTGATTTGTTCAAAAGTGAATGGATTTGATTCTGTAATTTCTTGGTCTCTTACCATAATGCAAACCTGGCCTGTTTTTTCAAGTATTTTTTTAAATAATTCAAAATGGCCTTTATGAAACGGCTGCCATCGGCCTAACATTTGTGCTGTGGGTTTTTTATAATCTATCATGTATCTTCTTTATAATGTTATCGTAATCAAAGTTTGTTATAGTATAAGTCGATTTCTTTGGTCGTTCAAATACTTTATTTGTATCTTCAAATCTACCTTTATTTATCGTGTCCATAAAAACGGTTATATCGTAAAACGACCTATATGATTCAAATGGACAAACAAAATCTATCACAACGTGTTTAGGCACTAAATCACACATAATCATCATACGATTGGCCTGACGTTTTCTACCTACTTCTGTAAAATCCCAATCTTCAAATAACTTTCTTATTTCATCAGCATTAAAGTGAGGTATCTTTTTGTTCTCAACTAATTTTTTAGCAAATGTAGTTTTGCCTGAGCCTGGTAATCCAAATATTAATATTTTCATAATACTATATGTCCATAAGCTTTTCTAATACTTTCAGGTATTTTATTCAAATATGGATTCTCTTCCTTATATATACGTTCTCTTATAGTGTGCATTTTATGCCCCACTACTGTGTCATCATAATTCATACCGTTTACACTAAACTGATTTAATCTTTGTAGATTATGATTAAAGTGTGGTATTTCTAAAAAGTCATATATTTTATTAATTTGATTTTGTGTATCATTGACCAACTCATCATATTTTAGAAAATGACACATACCTTTATTTTCAGGTTTTAAAGCGTTCTCAATAGCGATTAAATCTTTAGCAATAGCTCCATCAACGTTCATCAACATCCATAATTTTTCTTCTATAGTTGTCTTACCATATTTGTTTGGAAAGGCCGTTGGTTCATTTTCAAACCATTTTATATAAGAAGCTAAAACTTCCATTAAATCTCTCCAAATAATAATGCACTTAATAGGTTGGCCTAGATGTTGTTTCATTAACATTAAATTACCAGGTGTCATAACAGGCCCACGATCTATAATGTATTTGTAATTCCAATCTTTATAATATGAATTATAAACAGAAGATAAAACATTATTCAAAGATTTACTATCTGGATAGTTTTGAAATACATCCGTTTCCTTTAACAGAAAAACGTCTTTCATTATTTCTAGGGTAATTGAATTGGCAGTAACAGCAATATCAGGATTTTGATTCATTAGAGAACCAAACAATGTATTACCTGAACGAGGAAGAGCCAATAAAAAAAATATTTTCTTATTCATAACAAAACATATTAAAAAAAATTACTTATTCGTATCTTTACCGTATTGTAGTTGTTCTTTCTTTTCGTATTTTAATTCACCAGTTTTTTTAACTCTCTCAATTGTTTCTAATTGGCCTACTACGTTAAACACTTCTGGTTGAGAAGAACCTGATGTAAGTGTTTTAGCTTTGTTTAAATATACTTGATGATACGTTTCTAATTGATGGTCATTTACATTTTTATCATTAAATGTGCCATCATTAAATTCTAACTTTAATTTAGACCACATATTAATTTCTCTCATACGATCTTTAGCAACGGCCGCCATATTGGCTTTGCTGTAAATTTTTTCATCTAAATCTATTTGATAACATTCTAATTTATACTCGTCAGTTTCAGTTTCAATTTTTTTTTGCAACCATTTAATCTTTGCTTCATTACGTCTATAATCAAAAGATAATGACATTAAATTTTCTAAAAATACGCTTTGTTCTCTTACACACTGCCAATATTTGGAAGCTTTATTTGGATAACGATTGTCTTGCAATACTGAAATTCGTGCTTCTGTTTCTGTTCGAAAAATTTGTTTCTTTGTCCACGTATCTCTTAACTCATCCACCATTCCCTTAAATGATTTTAAATCATTAGGTTCAAGTAAATTATTAAGATGAGATTCTTCTTGTTGGATTAATTCTTTTATATCACGTTTTTGTGTTTTATTTTCTTCGCTCATTTGCAATGATCCTTAATTCATTATATAGCATATTATATGCCATTTTGTATATCTATTTATAACACTTATTATATACTATTTTTATTGGCCTGTCAATGAGATGTATATAAGCTATATTAGGTTAAATGTAAAGGGGTTATGAAGTAGTTATTGTTCTGACTGCTAAAGCAGCACCAGTCCATTCTTCTGTAGTCGTTACTGCTCCTGTTGTGTATCCACCAAAACCTAAAGCTAAATTTTGTGTACCATTTGATGAACTCGCTAAAGCAGCTCTTGCAGTTGCCATACTATTTGGATTTGTTGCCCAACTAGATCCATTCCATAACTCTGTAGCTCCTGTAACAGATCCAGGATTTCCACCAAAAGCTAATGCAGCTGTTTGTGAACCTGTTCCTGATACACCTGCTTTAGCTGTATTTAAACTAGGAGTTGAAGTCCATGTTGACCCATTCCATGATTCTGAAGCTGAAGTAGGACCATAAGGTGGAGTTGCTGTACCTCCAGCACCTATTGCTGCTGTTTGAGTTCCTGCAGTTGCCGAAGAATATTTATTATTATTTAAACTAGCGGGTAAATTAGTCCAACTTGTTCCATTCCATGATTCTGTTAATGCTGTATTTGTTGGAGCTGGAGCATTACCACCAAAAACTAAACCAGCTGTTTGAGTACCAACTAATCCAGGCATATATCTATTTCTATTCATCGCATTAACTGATGTCCATGCTGAACCATTCCAAGACTCTGTGTTTGCTCTTTCACCTAATCCAGTAGCATATCCACCTACACCTAAAGCAGCTGTTTGAAGTCCTAATCCTGAAATACCTAGTCTAGCTTGATTTAAAGTTGGAGTAGCTGTCCATGATGTTCCATTATAAGATTCACTATTTGCAAAACCAGGACCTGGATATACATATCCACCAAATGCTAGTGCTGCTGTTTGAATACCAGCACCTCCTAAATTTGATCTCGCCGTATTCATGTTACCACCAGCTGACCAAGCATTAGTTACAACATTCGCATAACCTTTCAAAAGATTACTTGTTGAATTATACCAAATTTGACCTTCAACTGGATTTGCTGGATCCGAGCTTACTATTAAAATATTTTGTCCTTGTATTCCTGTGTATGCTACCATTATGATACCGTTACTGTTTTAGTTTCTGTCACTGTCCCTGTCCATTCTTCTGTAGCTGCTGATCCTGTAGTACCATTATAACCAGCAAAAGCTAAACCATCAGCTTGAGTTCCTGCTCCAGATATAGCTGATCTTGCCGTTGACATACTCGTAGATGTTGTCCAACTTGTACCATTCCAAAGTTCTGTTGCACCTGTAACAGATCCAGAATTTCCACCAAAAGCAACTGCTAACGTTTGAATACCTGCTCCGCCAAGACCATATCTTGCTGTTCCCATAGAATTAACAGAAGTCCAACTTGTTCCGTTATAAGATTCTGTTGCTGTAGTTCTAGCTGTTGTATATCCACCAAACGCTAAAGATGCTGTTGAAGTTCCAGCTGCTGCTAAACTACTTCTTGCAGTGTTTAAATTACCACCTACTGTCCATGTAGATCCATTAAAAGATTCTGTTTTATTTGAAGAAACTCCAGTAGGCCCTACTGGTCTTGATCCACCAATTGCTAAAGCTGCAGTTTGAGTACCACATCCTGCTAAACCTTCTCCACCAAAATTAAGTCCTGTTGGATTATTTGTCCAAACTGATCCATTCCATAATTCAGTTTGACCTCCCGGAGCACCATCACTACCAAAAGCAACTCCAGCTGTTTGAGTTCCTGCACCAGCAATATTATATTTATTGGCATTCATACCAGTTGGATTAGCTGTCCAAGTTGTTCCGTTATACAATTCTGTTTGTGGTTTATAAGTTGGACCATTTATTCCACCAGCTACTAAAGCTGCTGTTTGAGTTCCGAAACCTGCCTGACCATATCTAGCATTAGTCATACTTCCACCCGTTGCCCAAGAGTTTGTTGCAATAGATTGTCTCACTTTTAAAGTTGCAGACGTAGAATTATACCACACCTGACCGATTTGTGGATCAGATGGATCGGATGCTAGATACTGGACTTTTTGTCCATATGTTCCGTAGTAAGTACTCATAAAAAATTTATTCTAAAACGATAGCAGTTGGTCGTTGTCTATTAAACGGTTGTTGCTTCTGTTCATCAGTTAAAGCGTCCCACGCTGCTTGAGCCGTTGCTACTTCTGCATCGACTATTGTTTGCGCTTCTGCTTTTGTTTTGAAAGTACCTGCTACTTTATTTACCCAAAGATTTGCGTCTTGACTGTTTGCTGGTATCTGCCAAACATTACCTGGAAACCCAGAAACTTGGAATTTAGATGCATCATCATGTGTGATGAATCCTTTTCCCCAATTTTCTGCTACACAGTATTTGTAAGCCATTTTTTCTCCTTGTTAATTATTACTATTTATAATATGTTTTTCATCATTATATATTACGAAGTTGTTATTGTTTTAGTTTGAGCGACTCCTGGACCTGTAAATTCTTCGGTTGAAACACCCGCTGGTCCTCCACCAATAGCTAAAGCCGCTGCTTGAGTCCCAGTTCCACCTATTGAAGATCTTGCTGTTGCCATGCTATTAGGATTTGTAGTCCAACTTGTACCATTCCAGAGTTCTGTTGCTCCTGTATTTACATCTGGAGGGGTTTGTGTCAATCCTCCAAAAGCTAAAGCAGAAGTTTGTGTACCTGCCCCAGCTAAATTTCTTCTTGCTGTATTCATTGAATTAACCGTAGTCCAAGATGTTCCATTAAAAGATTCTGTAGCCGCTGTTCTTGTAGGACTTGAAACATATCCACCAAACCCAAGTGCCGCTGTTTGAGATCCTGCAGTAGCAGGACCAATTCCGCTTCTTGCTGTGCTCATATTTCCAGAAGTTGTCCAAGATGTACCATTATATTTTTCTGTAGCTGTTGTAAGACTTGTTGTACCTGGTTCTGCAGGAGTCCATGAACCTCCTGTAAAAAATAAAGCAGCTGTTTGAGTTCCACAAGATCCCCCTTGTTTTCTTGCTGTATTTAATGTAGCTGGAACTGTTGTCCAAGTTGAACCTCCCCAACTTTCTGTAGCTCCTGTATTTCCAGGAGGACTTCCATCATTTCCACCAAATGATAAAGTGGATGTTTGTGTACCTGCCGATGCCGAACCTTGACCAAGTCTTGCTGTATTTAATCCTGTTGGATTAGATGTCCATGAGGTACCATTATATAATTCTGTTGCTCCACTAATTGCATCAGGTGGAGTTACTCCACCAAAAGCTAATGCAGATGTTTGAGTTCCTGCAGCTCCCATTACTCTTCTAGCAGTATTCAAATTACCACCACTTGCCCAAGTACCAACAGTAGTAGCTGTAGTTACTTTAAATGCATAAGTAGCATTGTTGTACCAAACTTGTCCTTCGTTTAATGGAGAGGGGTCTGTTGCTACAGATTGAACTGCAAAACCATTTATACCTTTATAAGTAGTCATTATTTTTATTTATGATACCGTTACTGTTTTAACTGCTAATAAAGATCCTGTCCATTCTTCAGTTGCTGCTAAATTAGGTCCTTCACCACCAAAAGCTAAAGCCACTGTTTGTGAACCTGCAGGTCCTGGTAAAAATCTACCTGTTGCCATACTATTAGGATTTGTTGTCCAACTTGATCCATTCCATGATTCTGTAGCCCCTGAATAAGTAGTTGTATAACCACCAAATGCTAAACCTGCTGTTTGTATTCCTGCTGCTGATGCCCCAGGTCTTGATGTATTTAATCCAGGTGAATCTGTCCAAGAAGAACCATTCCATAAAGAAGTAGGTATTACATTTCCACCATCATTTTGTCCACTAACTACTGCTCCTGCTGCTTGAGTTCCAAACCCACCTCCACTTTGTCTATTAGCTGGCAAACTTGTTACAGTTGTCCAAGATGTTCCATTCCAAGATTCTGCATCAGCTCTATATCGGTTAGGTGAATATGAAAATCCTCCAGCTATAACTGCTGCTGTTTGAGTTCCAAAAGATTGTATACCAAGTCTTGCTGTATTCATAGAATTAACTGTTGTCCAACTTGAACCATTAAAAGATTCTGTTGCTGCTGAATTACCAGTGTCTAGTCCTCCCATAGCTATACAAGCTGTATTTACAGATCCTGCTCCTCTTATATATTGTCTAGCTGTGTTTAAACTTGGTGTAGCTGTCCATGATGTTCCATTATATGATTCTGATAAAGCTGAAGATGTTTCGGTTGGAGCTGGAAATGCTCCACCAAACGCTAAAGCTGCTGTTTGTGAACCTGCTCCTCCAAGTCTATTTCTACCATTATTTAAATTTCCACCACTCGCCCAAGCATTAACAGCTGCAAACTGATAACCTTTCAAAAGATTGCTTGTTGAATTATACCAAATCTGACCTTCAGTCGGATTTGCTGGATCCGAGCTTACTATTAAAATATTCTGTCCTTGTATTCCTGTGTATGCTGCCATTATGTTACCGTTACTGTTTTAGTTGTTGCTTGAGCACCTGTAAATTCTTGACAACTTGTTGAAGCACCTTCACCACCAAAAGCCAAACCATCAGCACCTGTTCCACAACCTGCTAAATATCTTCTAGCGGTTGGATTGTTAGTACTAATTGACCATGTTGTTCCATTCCAAACTTCTGTTTCTGCTGTTGGTCCACTACCACAAGATACAACTCCATTTGTTTGAGTTCCAAAATTTGCTGCTCTTGTTCTTCCAGTATTCATAGAATTAACTGCAGTCCAAGATGTTCCATTCCAAGATTGAGTTGTAGCAGCTCCAGCTGGACTTGGTGAAGGAGGATTTCCACTACCAGAAGCACAAGCTATGGCAGCTGTTTGTGTACCAAAACCACCTCCATAAATACCTGCTCCATATACTAAAGAATTAACATTTGTCCAAGTTGTACCATTATAACTTTCAGTTTGAGTTCCATCTTGTGTTGGAGAAGCTGGTGGTTGTCCTCCAAAAGCTAAAGCAGCTGTATCTGAACCTGCAGATGAACCCATAAGTCCCATTCTTGCAGTATTTAAAGTTGCTGGATTAGAATTCCAAGATGTTCCATTGTAATTTATAGTGACTGCTGATTCTCCTGGACTAGCATTCCAGTTATAACCCCCAAATTTTAAACCAGCTGTTTGAGTGCCAGAACCTGCTGATCCTTGTATTCGTGAAGGATTACTTCCTCCACTTGTCCAAGTAGTTCCATCATATTCTCTAGCTAATATTGATGATGAAGGACTTTGACCTGGATCTGTTAATGTAAAATAAAGACCTGCGGTTTGAGTTCCTATACTTCCTGGACCAATACCACCTGATGGCATAGTTCCTCCTGATGCCCAAGTTGCAGTTGTAACTTGTCTTACTTTTAAAGTTGCAGACGTAGAATTATACCACACCTGACCTATTTGTGGATCAGATGGATCGGACGCTAGGTACTGGACTTTTTGTCCATATGTTCCGTAGTAAGTAGTCATTATTTTTATTTATGATACCGTTACTGTTTTAACTGCTAATAGAGATCCTGTCCATTCTTCAGTTAGTGCTAATGCTCCTGGTGTTCCGTAACCTCCGGATATAAGTCCAGATGTTTGAACTCCAGCAGAACCAATACCTTGTCTACCTGTAGCAACAGAAGGAGTTGTTGTCCAACTTGTTCCGTTCCATGATTCTGAAGCTGTTGGAAAAGAAGGTCCATTAGTTCCAGCTGCTACAATTGCTGAAGTTTGTGTACCAAATGCTCCAGCTAATCCTCTAGCAGTATTTAAACTTGCTGGTGAATTAGTCCAAGCTGTTCCATTCCATAATTGAGTAACTCCACCAGCTGGTCCAGGATAACTATTGTTACCACCAGCTATTATTCCAGCAGTTTGTGTTCCGCAACATTGGCTACTTGAAGTTGATGGAGCAGTAGTATTTCCACCAGGAACGTTTGTCCAACTTGTTCCATTCCAAGATTCTGTTATATTTGTAAGATAAGCATCATAAGGAATATTTGTTGCACCTTGGATACATATTGCTGCTGTTTGTAATCCAAAACCTTGAGAGTAAGATCTAAAATTAACTAAAGGATTTGTACTAGTCCAAGCTGTACCATTAAAAGATTCTGATGCTTTTGTAGCAACTTCATTACCTCCCCCAAAACCTATTGTGGCAGTTTGAGTTCCACCTGCACCCATGTGATATCTTGTTGTATTCATAGTAGCTGGAGAATTTGTCCAAGCCGTACCATTATATAATTCTGTTGCTGAAGAAGATCTTCCAAAACCTAAAGCAGCTGTTTGAGTTCCTGTAGTAGACATATAATATCCAGGAGTATTTAAAGCTCCACCACTCGCCCAAGCATTAGTTACAACATTCGCATAACCTTTTAAAGTATTACTTGTTGAATTATACCAAATCTGACCTTCAGTCGGATTTGCTGGATCCGAGCTTACTATTAAAATATTCTGTCCTTGTATTCCTGTGTATTGTGTCATTATGATACCGTCACTGTTTTATTTGATGCTAATATTGTATTCCATTCTTCAGTAGCTGCTCCAGGATAATTTGAAGATGAATTTAACGCTGCAGCTTGAGTTCCAGCTTGAGTTCCAGATGTTGTTCTAGCTGTTGCAAGTCCAGTTGGATTAGATGTCCAACTTGTTCCATTCCAAAGTTCTGTTGCTGTTACAGCAGTGCTTGGAGGATTTACTCCACCAAAAGATAAAGCAGATGTTTGAATTCCTGCACCACCAGCACTTCTTCTTTGAGTATTTAAACTATTAACTGAAGTCCAACTAGTTCCATTAAAAGATTCTGTTGCTGCAGTAGTATAAGGTGGACCACTTATTTCACCCCCAAAAGCTAAAGACGCCGTTTGAGTGCCTCCAGCACTTGCACCCATACTAAGTCTAGCAGTATTTAAATTACCTGTTGAAGTCCAACTACCATTATATAAAAAACAAGTATTTAGACGACCAGGTTGTCCATCATCATTATAACCACCAATTGATAATGCAGAGGTTTGAGTTCCAGAACCACCTGCTCCAGATCTTCCTACCGGCATATTTGTACCTGTTGTCCAACTTGTTCCATTATATAAAAAAACAGAAGCTGGGTATGTAACACCATCACCACCTGACCAAGCCAAAGTTGCTGGTTCAGATCCAACAACAGCTAAACCACTTCTTCCTAATGGAGATGTAAAATCTGTTAAATTTGACCAACTCGTACCATTGTAACTTTCAACTTTTTTTGAATAATCATTAGTAAATCCGCCAACACCTATTGCAGCTGTTTGTGTTCCTGCAGATCCAACACCGCTTCTTGCATTATTTAAATTTCCACCTGTTGCCCAAGCGTTGACTGTAGCTTCTTGTCTCACTTTTAAAGTCGCAGACGTAGAGTTATACCAAACCTGACCTAATTGAGGATCAGTTGGATCACTTGCTAGGTACTGGACTTTTTGTCCATATGTTCCGTAGTAAGTACTCATAAAATTTTTATTCTAAAACTATAGCAGTTGGTCTAGGTCTTCCTAATGGTTCTTGTTTTTGAGCATCAGGTAAAGCGTCCCACGCTGCTTGAGCCGCTGTAACTTCTACATCAACTATAGCTTGCGCTTCTGCTTTTGTTTTGAAAGTACCTGCTACTTTATACACCCAAAGATTTGCGTCTTGACTGTTTGCTGGTATCTGCCAAACATTACCTGGAAACCCAGAAACTTGGTATTTAGATGAATCACTGTGAGTGATAAATCCTTTTCCCCAATTTTCTGCTACACAGTATTTGTAAGCCATGTTTCCTCCTTATTAATTTGTTTTTGTATCATTTTTCATAATCATTGTATATTACGAAGTTGTTATGGTTTTAGTTGCAACTTCAGCTCCAGTCCATTCAAAAGTAGTATTTGAATATGGAATACTTAAACTACCTCCTGCAGCATATGCAGAAGATGTGTTTCCACCGCTTCCTAAATTTGCTTTAGTTGCTGGCATTGACGGTTGATTTGACCAACTTGTTCCATTCCATGTAAAAGTAGTTGCTACATCAGTACCTGCATTTCTACCTCCAAATACTATAGCCGCTGTTTGAGTTCCTCCTCCTCCAAGTCTTTCTTTACCACCAGGCATAGTTGTTCCAGTTGTCCATGCAGTTCCATTCCAAGATTCTACAATATTAACTCCATATGGAGTTCCTGCATTATCTTTATTGCCTCCTGCAGATAAAGCAGCAGTTTGAGTTCCAATACCAAGCATATTATATCTTGATGTTCCTATAGTAGCTGGACTAGTAGTCCAACTTGTTCCATTAAAATTTTCCATAGCATTAGATGTAGTTGGATAACTATTTCCCCCAAAATAAATTGTGGCAGTTTGAGTTCCGGCAGCTCCACCTACTTGTCTAGCAGTATTTAAAGAACCAGTGTTAGTCCAAGAACTTCCATCATATTTTTGAGTTAATGTATTTCCTGGAGCTCCCGTACTTTCCCCAGAAATAGATAAACCAGCTGTTTGAGTTCCAACTAAAGTATTAACATAAATTCCACCTGGAGGTCCAATACTTCCACCTGATGTCCATGCAGTTCCATCATATTCTTCTGTATTAGTAATTTTAATATCACTTGGATTAAGACCACCAGCAACTATTCCTGCAGTTTGAGTTCCAATACTTCCAGCTAACCATCCTCTAGAATTAGATAAATTTCCACCTGTTGCCCAACCTGCTACATTATATCCTGCTAGTTTAAATGCATACGTAGCATTGTTATACCAAACTTGTCCTTCGTCTAATGGAGATGGGTCTGTTGCTACAGATTGAACTGCAAAACCATTTATACCTTTATAAGTAGTCATGGTTATTTAGTCTCTAATAGCCAGCCTTGAGTTGCATCAACGTATACAAGTGTAAATCCTGCACGTTCAACTGATACAGTTAAATCTGTTGAGTCACCTTGAATCTTGTGTCCGTTACGACCAATAGTTAAATTGTTAGTGTCAAATGTTCCTGCATAATCTACAAAAGAAATAAAATCTCCAATTGTTGCTGATGCGGGTAACGTTGCTGTAAATGCAGAAGAAGTAGTATTTACAAAATATCCTTCGCCAGCAACAGCATTAAATCCTGATGTTTTTACGGCTTGCCATGAAGTTCCACCACCTACACTTGATACAGCAGTGTCTACATAATCTTTTGTAGCAGCATCTTGTGCGCTTGAAGGATTTGTTACGTTTACAATTCTACTTGTATTAACGTCTACAACACCAGTTCCTGGAGGATCGATTGTAATATTTGTGTTACCACCAGAAGAAGAAGAAATTGTGTTTGTACTAAATGTAATATTACCTGTTGTAGCAGCAGATCCTGTGTAACCAATATTACCTTGTGATCCTGTATAACCAACTACTGTTGAAGCTGATCCTGTGAAACCAGTATCTCCTTTAGAACCTGTGTAACCAATATTACCTTGTGATCCTGTGTACCCGTTTGTACCAGCAGAGCCTGTGTAACCAATATTACCTTGTGATCCTGTGAAACCTAAAGTACCTGATAAATCAGAAACGAAAGAGTAAGCTGATCCTGTCCATAAGTACAATCTTGAATTTTCTGAATCATTTACATTACCTGTTTCAACAACAGCAAATTCACCAGCAACAATTCCTGATGGTGATGTATCTGCTGTTAAAGCAGCTACTGAAGCATAGATTTTAGCAATGTTAAATCCTAAACCTGTATTACCTTGTGATCCTGTGAAACCATTTGTGCCAGCAGATCCTGTGAAACCTGTAGTACCTTTTGATCCTGTAAATCCTACAATACCTTGGTTAGCAAATTCTACCCACTGATCTGAATTTCCATCATTGTACCAGAAATATTGAATACCTGAATTTTCATCAATCCAAATATCTCCGTATTGTTGACCTGAAGGAGGAGTAGCAGAAGTTGAAACTGTTAAATTTCCTTCTGATCCTGTATAACCTAAATCGCCTTTTGATCCTGTGTAACCGATATCACCTTTTGATCCTGTGTATCCAGTTGAACCTGTATATCCTTGATCGCCTCGAGAACCTACGTAACCAGTATCACCTTTTGAGCCTGTGTAACCTAAATCTCCTTGTGATCCTGTGAAACCTTTTGAACCTGTAAAACCTATATCACCTTTTGATCCTGTGTAACCAATAACACCTTGTGAACCTGTGTAACCGATATCTCCTTGTGAACCTGTATATCCAATATCGCCTTTTGATCCTGTATATCCGATATCACCTTTTGAACCTGTGTAACCGATATCGCCTTTTGAACCAACGAAACCAGTATCGCCTTTTGAACCTGTGTAACCGATATCTCCTTGTGAACCTGTATATCCAATATCACCTTTTGATCCTGTATATCCGATATCACCTTTTGATCCTGTGAAACCAATATCACCTTTTGATCCTGTGTAACCATTTGTACCAGCAGATCCTGTGTAACCATTTGTACCGGCTGATCCTGTAAATCCTATTGTTCCTGATAAATCAGAAACAAAACTATAAGCTGATCCTGTCCATAAATATAATTTTGAATTGTCCGCATCACCAACATCAATTGTACTAATAATAGCAAATTCACCAGCAACAATTCCTGATGGTGTTGTATCTGCGTTTAATGCTGCTACAGATGAATATATTTTAGCAATATTAAATCCTAAACCCGTATTACCTATAGAACCTGTGAAACCTATATCGCCTTTTGATCCTGTATAACCGATATCACCTTTTGAACCTGTGTAACCGATATCGCCTTTAGATCCTGTAAAACCAATAACACCTTGTGAACCTGTGTAACCGATATCTCCTTGTGAACCTGTATATCCAATATCACCTTTTGATCCTGTATATCCGATATCACCTTTTGATCCTGTATATCCGATATCACCTTTTGATCCTGTGAAACCAATATCACCTTTTGAACCTGTAAAACCTATATCACCTTTTGAACCTGTGTATCCAATAACACCTTGTGAACCAACATAACCAGTATCACCTTTTGATCCTGTATAACCTAAATCTCCTTGTGAACCGGTAAAACCTTTTGAACCTGTGTAACCTATGTCGCCTTTAGAGCCTGTGTAACCTAAATCTCCTTGTGAACCTACGTAACCTGTATTTCCTATGTTACCTTGATCGCCTTTTGATCCTGTATAACCTAAATCTCCTTTAGATCCTGTGTAACCTAAATCTCCTTTAGAACCTGAATAACCTATATCACCTTTTGATCCAGTATAACCTATATTTCCTTGAGAACCTGTATAACCAGCTGTAAGAGGTACTAACTCCCAAGCAGTTCCGTTCCATTTCCATGTACGATTGCCTAATGAATATGTTGATACGTTTGGTGTTAAACCTGTTGAAGGGAAATTTATGGCCATTTATTTTCTTTTAACCTTTTTAGTTAAGTTAATTAGTGTAATTATTTATATAAAAAAATAGTTCAAAAAACAGTTTTATTAAAATATTTTTTTTAATCATATTTTAAAGAAATTATTTATAATATAAATTGCTTTCAAATTTTATATTTATTGTTTATGATATCTTTGTGTAACCATAATAGATCGTTTGTGATGATCCGCTGGTATTACTAATGCCAAAATCAAATCTGTTGCTGGTTGTGCCTCCATAGGTAGCGTCTGTACTGATTGTACCTGCCGAGCCTTTGATCTGATTAGGTATTGCTGTCAGTGCTATAGGTGATCCACCACCTGTATAGTTCCAACCATACTGTGTTCCTATTGCTGCTACATTGTTATTTGACACACTCACTGTGGCATTCCAAATAATAATGCCATTAGCAATATTTCCTTTAACCCACATAATATAAGTTTCGTCCATTGGAACTGTGAAACTGTAAGTGTTAGTACCAGTGGTAACAGTCCAGTTGCCTGATGAACCTGTGTAACCGATATCACCTTTAGAACCTGTATAACCTATAGGACCTTGTGAACCAACATAACCAATATTTCCTAATGAACCTGTGTAACCAATATTTCCTTGTGAACCTGTGTAACCAACTCCTGAAGATCCTGTATAACCAATATTTCCTAATGAACCGGTAAATCCTACATTACCTTGTGAACCAGTGTAACCAACTCCTGAAGATCCTGTATATCCAATATTTCCTAATGAACCAGTGTAACCTAAAGAGCCTGTGTAACCAACTCCTTCTGATCCTGTATATCCAATATTTCCTAATGAACCGGTAAATCCTAAATTGCCTTGTGAACCAGTGTAACCTGTATTACCTTGTGAACCAACATAACCAATATCACCTTTTGATCCTACATAACCTGGGGATCCTACGTTTGAAAATTCTACCCACTGATCCGAGTTTCCATCATTATAATAAAAATATTGAACACCTGTGGCTTCATCTAACCAAACATCTCCAAGTTGAGCCCCTACAGGAGGAGTGGCAGAAGTTGTAACATCTAAATTTCCTTCAGAGCCTGTGTAACCTTGTGAACCAGTATAACCAGCACCGGTTGATCCTGTAAATCCTAAATCGCCTTTTGAACCTGTATATCCTAAACTTCCTGAATATCCTAAATCTCCTTTTGATCCTGTGTAACCAGCTCCTGCTGAACCTGTATATCCTAAACTACCCGTAAATCCTAAATCACCTTGTGAACCTGTATAACCAGCACCTGCTGATCCTGTATAACCTAAACTACCTGTATATCCTAAATCTCCTTTTGAACCTGTATAACCTCCTCCACCACCAACTGTAAATTCTGTCCAGTTCGCCTCAGCATTAGGCATAGCACCTGTTATAGCACTACGTGATTCACCTCCTAATAATTTGTAAGTGTAATAAGAATCAGAATTTCTTGTTGTAGCTCCTGCTGTATATCCTGTTTTAAGATATACTAACATACCTTCTTGTATTCTAGCTCCAGGAATATCTGTTAATTTATCTCCGGAACTTCCAGTTATACTTTGTAAAGCTCCACGAATTTCTGTATCTAATACAATAGGTGCATTAGTGTTGGTACTCCAGGTACCTGGCCAAATATTTCGAGTTAAACCACTATAATTAGATGCCATATTATCCTATTTGTACGTAAGTTGTTCCTGGTTGTAAAGTTATACCATAAAGATTATAA
>Ga0209296_1000882_pt1 | contig 24684 bp, 33 predicted proteins | sample S_130206_EF_Meta_FD_187319 | JGI IMG/M metagenome (GOLD analysis project Ga0209296, IMG submission 187319) | Freshwater microbial communities from Lake Simoncouche, Canada to study carbon cycling - S_130206_EF_MetaG (SPAdes) (version 2) | ecosystem: Environmental > Aquatic > Freshwater > Lake ...
ATGTCGGCTATTGCTACCAGACTATTACGAAGACGGGGCTGGTGGGTCCGTTCAGGATTCTATTTATTGGTTCGTAGTGCTTTTCAGCGAAGTAGAACCAACGCCGCTTGAACCGCCGAAACGATACTTCGTTTCTCTTTCGGCTCTGCGTTGTGAAGAAAGTATTGAAGCCTGCTCTTGAGCAATGGCTGCATTGACTGCTTCTGTATCGTTGTAAGTCTGACCTTCGATACCTGCAAGGCGTGACTGTGTACGAGCAAGTGTCTTAGCCTGCCCAAAGTCTTTCTTAAGTGCTGCTAAATCTGCAGTACCAGTGGCTCCGATAAGTGACTCGGCATAACCTGTACCTAATGAAGCCTTGCCTCCAAGGTCAGTGAACCCTGCGTATGTTGCAGCAGCACCAATCTCAGCAGCACGAACCTGCTTCTTAATAATGTCCATACCCTTTGTGGGGTTGAGCAGATATGAAACAACGGCTGAATCATCAATCTCTGGGTAGTAACCCTTGAGTTGCTTGACTACATCTGCATTATCAGCAACGCGAGTCTTGGCGATATTTACTCGCTCCTCGAATTCGCGTGGTGATACTAAATTAGCAATGTACTTACCTAGTTCAGCGCGAGTACCAAATACTCCAGAATCTAAACCGTAGGCTCCAAGTGTTTGAAGGTAGCCCTTCTCCATTGAGATATATGTAGCCTCGTTAACAGCCTGTCCTGCATCTCGCAAAGCCTTCATGCCTGGAAAACGCTTCATATATGCTTCTTGCTTAGGCAGTTCAAGTTTAATCTGTGATGCAGTAAAGTCCTGACGAATCATCTCATCAACGGTATCTGCTAAATCAGCAAGACCCATTTCGGTAAGAGCGGCTTTGAAGTCTTGTTGCGCAGTTCTTTTTGCCTGTGCTTCTATTTCAGCCTTAGCCTTAGCAGCGGCTGCTGCTGCGGATGTTGCTGAGTCAGATGATTTCTTTGTAGACCAAGTTGTAACAAATGCGTTTAGTTCTGCTGCAGAGTTAAATGTCTTTATTACACCAGTATCTGGGTCGGTCCATGTGAAGGCTCCAGTAGCACCACCTGTGCCGTCAGTTCCACCCGTACCGACTGTACCGCCTGTACCTGCACCAGTTGAATATAATTGATATTGACCAGTGGTAGTTCCACCAATCCACCTATACACATAACCAGCGGGCGCAGATGGCGGTCCTGCTGCTTTATTAAATAATGGGTTGCTGGCTTCAAGCGTGGCGCGGGTTGCTGCTGTTTCTTCCCTTTGTGCCATAAGAACCTGTGTAGCAGTTTTCTTGCTACCATCAGCGTTTAAACCTTGGGCAAGGTTTAGTTCTGTTTGTGTCTTTTCTAGGTCAGCAAGGCGTGCTTGAGATTTTACAATCTGCGCATTAAGAGCAGCCAGCATTTCGGCATCGTTAGTTGGAGCCTTAGTAGTTGCTGCGTTTTGTGCTGCAATAACTCCGCGCCCAGCGCGGGCTTGCGCCATAAGTTTACGGTCTGATGCATCAATGTCGTCTATTGCCATCAGCCGCTGAACCCAAATGTTCGTGCAAGGTCAAGTGCCATATTGCTATATGTTTCCTTTGCATTTTTTGTATACTGCCAGAGTTTGTCTTGCTTAACTTGCTTAGTGAAGTCAGCGAAGGTGCGGGCATTGCCAGTTGTGTTGTCAACAACTTTACCCATGAGGTCATCCCATGTAATTGCTGTTGAGTCAACCTCTAACAAGTTAGCCATCTGTTGGCGGTAGTTATTGGTTACTTCATATAGGCTACGCCCAGCCTTGAGAGACTCGGAGAACGGCTTGTATGTTGGACTATCCATTGCTTGTTGCTTCATTGAATAAAGCCAATAGTTAGCATCTCTACCATCGTTAGGGTCAAGAAGTGAGAAGTTAATCTCCTTCTCAAGCGCTGAATCAATCTTGATGCCATACATATATGCCTGGTTCTTAACCTTCTCAAGTGTAGAACCAAGGGTTCCTCCACCTGTAAACATAACATTTGATTTGGTTGCAATAAAATCTTCTAGTTGCGCATCATCCCAACCGTTCTGGATGGTCTGCATAGCAAGACCTTTAATAAATTCTGAGTTGTCAATTAACTTGCCAGTGGCTGGGTCAGTTGACATTGCTGAGATACCAAGGGTATCCAACTTAGCGGCAATGGTTGACATCTTGTTCTGGACCTTCTCAGTGAAGGTAGATGCATTGCGTGGGTCAGATGTCTCAAGAAAGAAAGAACGCATTGATGGCAATGTTGTCTGCCACCAGATAGTACCCTTAAGTATTTCCATAAAGGTTTTTTCGTCATACTTAAATTTCTTAGCATCCTCAAGAAGTTTATCAATCTGAGCCTTCTGAGTCTTATCTTCAAGGGAAGCAAATGTACTACGCAGGTATGACACCCAAAGTGTTTTAGTATCTAAGCCATCTGCTGGAGGAGGAGTATCAGACCCATCGCCAGGTTTTGGCTTTGGCTTAACGATTACTGGTGGCTTGTTAGCAACAGTTGGTGTCTTGTCAACAACATCTGGAGTGCCATCGCCGTCAGAATCTTTAACTCCAGCCTTAGGTGTAACAGGAGGAGTTGCAGTAGCCTTATTTTTTTCTGCAGTAATCTTATTATCAACATCAGTTGTATCTTCGTCAAGGGCTACCTTGCGGAGTCGTTCTTCTTCAAGAGCCTTTAACTTTTTCTGTGCTGTTGTTCTTTTAGCAGCATCACGCTTTGTCTGCACTTCTTTATTTGCGGCAGCAAACTGTTCACGAAGTTTCTTAAGAGCGGCAGCAGCCTTATTAAACTCTGGGCTACCTGGCTTTTCTGATTTAACAATTTGCTCATACTGATAGATTGCTCTACCAAGTTGCTGTAGTTTATCCTCAGGTGTCTGAGTTTGGGCACCTGCTCTTGGGTCTGCCATTAGCGTGTACTCCTAACATCTTTAGCAACCTCGTTATAGATAGCATCAAGGTATGTATTTTCTGTACGCTTAACAAACTCAGGGCTTGACTGGACCATTGATTCAATAGCCTGTTGACGACCACTAACACCCGTATCTTGGCTCTGACTTAAGAAAGCATTAACACCTTTACGGTACTCAACGCCTACGGCATTGCGACCCAACAACTGTTGGTAGACAGCCTGAACATAGGCTGATGCCTCTTGTTCAGTAAAGACTGTACCGCCACCTTGAGGAGCGCCACCGCTTGCAGCAAGTTGCGCGAGGATGGCATCAAAGTTTGCTGACTTAGGTGCGCCAGTACCAGCAGCGTTGCCAGAGTTTGTCTTTGGCTTGTCTTTTTCGCCTGCCATTAAACCACCACCGAATCATTTATGAAGTAACGATTAAAGAACTCACCGAACTCTGGACTTTCGGCAACTAACTGTGTCTTGATTGCACCAAATACATCTGAAATATCTGCATTGCTCTTTGCCTCTAGTGAAGCAGAACCACCTAAGCGGTCACGCTGAGCAAGGACTGCAGCAATCTTCTTGCGTACATCTAGGTAGACAGCAAGTGATTTAACTACTGGGCGATTGCCATTGGCAGTCATCCAAGCCTTATCCTGTAGCGCTGTCTCAAGAACTCTTGCACGGCGCTCGTACTTGCCTCTATCTGGTGAGATGTACTCTGAGTACCAGTCGAAGTTAACTTCTGCAGTTGCCTTAACCCATAGTCGCTTTGCTTCTAAGTGGTTAGCAAGTTTAGGGTCGCGGTCAGAACTGATACCGTTTTGAATCTTGAAGGCATCAATGCCATCCATAATTCTTCCGAACTCAGTCCAGCCACGCTTGATGTTGGCATCGCGTACGAGTTCAGCAGGGTTACGATTCTGACGATAAGTATTCTTTGAACCAGGGTATGCACCTTTACGGTACTGCCATTGGTATGCTGCTTGACTAAATGTGTACTGACCATCAAAGTCATTGGCAAGGAAGCCAATCAACTCTGGGTTATCAGATGCCTCTGCAGCAGCCATAAGGTTGCCGTACTTCTTAAGGTTACGCACTGTCTGCACATTTGCCTCAAGCCCACCTGGACTCTTAGAAAGACTAACAGTAGCCTCGAAGTAATCTGGATACATCTCAAGGAACTTAGCCTCTGCTTCGCCTGCTCCGTATTGTTCTTGGAACTGACGGAACGCACGCTGGTAGAAATCCATCTCAGGTGAGATAGCAAATGGTGCAGAGATTGAAGTCAACGCACGGAGCAAGAAGAACTTGTTTGTCTTATCTGTAATCTCATCCAATGTAGGCTCATCACGCTTGCCTGAATTGAAGTTGTATGTTTCGTAACGAAGCATCTGATTAAAGGTACGAACATAGAGTTCATCCTGTGTCCACATCGTTGTTAAACGGCGTATTACAGCAGGGGTAAACAAGTCTGTTACCTTTTGTGGCTGACCTGCAGGGAAGAAAGGCTCAAACGCTTGTTCAAGTTCTGGTCTGCTTTTAAGAATTAGATACGCTGGAGCAACAAGGATAGGACCAGCACCTGGGTTACCAGGTTGACCCTGTGTAATAACATCAAGGCTCTGCAGCGGGATGTTAATGTTCTTAAATGAGTTTTCAACAATAGGCTTCCATGATGCTGGAAGTGAATTGATGAATCCTTGTGGAACCTGAATAACTAGGTTACCGCCTGCGCCAATCTGGGTAGCATCTTCGATGCGGTTACCATCTTGGTCTACAACTAACTGCCCATTAACTACCTGAGCAATGGTGCGTGAGATGTTGGTTAAGACAGAAGGGTTCTCTGTGACGATACCACCCCAACGCTTAATAGTATTCTCATAAGCCTTATAGAAGGGGAACATCAGTGACATTACTGTGCTAGATGATGCACCTGTACGGCGAACAATCGTAAAGAGCGTGCGCTCTACTTCTTGGCGTGCTTCTTCTCTTGCACCGCGTACTGCACGGCTAAGTTCTTCTGCAGTTAGACGGTCAGTACCCTTGGCTGTAGCCATCTGGTCAATGTTCAAACGCAAACGGCGAGAGTAAACACTCTGTGTTAATGGGTGACGAGCGAATACATCTTCTGGCAGTGAGCCAAGGAAACGCATTACGCGGCGGTTAAAGGTATCAATAAGGCGCTCTTGGTCCTTGTATTCCTTAGAGGTAGTAACAAGAAGTCCGTTGATTTCAGGCAACTCCTCTGGGTTCTTACCAAAGCGATTGACTAGATAATCCTGAACTTCGCCGCCTGTCATTGGTCTACCCTCTGGGGTAGCCGCTGAAAGGAATAGCGCTGTTTCTTCATCTGGGATGTAAACCTTTACAGCATTGCGAGTGATTGCAATTTTCTCTGCAAGGTGTTCATCAAGTTCACCAGCACGCAACTTAGTAAATCCAATGCCCTCACCAACGCGGGTGTAGGTATCATTGGCATACTTGCTGCCATCAAATGTCTTGAACCACTTAAGTAAATCTGTATCAGTGGCACCGTCAAGAATCTGACGAACCAGTGGGTCCATCACTCCTGATTCTGGGTCACGGAAGTGCATGTTAAGTATGTTTGACCAAGCCTCAAAATAGCGTGGGTCATTAGGCTTAACTCCGCTTACTGTGCGTGAACCTATGCCAGTTGTAAATGCCATCTCCTGTGAAGATACCATTGCGTTCCATGTCTGCTCAGCAGATGTACGACCAAGGAACCATGATGCGCCTTCAAAAGCATTAGGCAGTGCATAGTTGTGACCATTGGCTGCAACATCCATAGTGCCATAACCAAGTCGTGACTTGATTGCATTGCTTTCGGCTGCAGTAATACGAGCGCCAATGCGGTCTGCCATATCATCAAGATGTGCATGTTGCATTGCGTAGATGCGTGAGAGATTCTCAGCAGCATCCTCAACACCATTGTTAATCATAGCGTGGACATTTTCCTTAGTGTAATAAGGATTAACTGCGTTGTCTTTACGCTGTATTCGTTGGCGCTTTACTGCCTGATGACGAGCCATGCGGCGTTCTTTAGCAGTTGCAAACTTCTGCTCCATTGCTGGGAAATCCTCAACAACTTCTGCTAACTTTTCTTCATCAAGTTTAGAAAGGTAAGACTTAACACTGTTCTCTCGACCCTCTGCACCAATGGTGCCAGGAAGAACGATGTGACTTACGCCACCTGCACGCTTATCATCTGCAACAATCAAACGACCATAGCCGTTATCTTGCATAACCTTTGTGGCTTTGTCGTCTGCATCTTTCCAGCCTTTGCTGGTTACCCACGCACGATAAGACTTTTGGCTGCCACCGAAGGCAGCATCTTTAATCTCTACAGGGATGTCACTCCATTGAGTCATATACAGTGGCTTGCCATAGGCACGCACTGGGGTTACAGAACCCTTAACTGCATTAACTCTAAAGATAGGGCGTACTGACCAGTCCTTAAACAAGACTGTTTCTAAGTCATCTGATTCGCTAGTAAGTACAAGTGTCTCATAGTCAATAGCCTTGACCTTTTGCCATGTAGCACCACGCTTGATTTCAACTGAGGCACCGCTATTAACGGCATCAATCATATCTGACTGCAGGCGAAGCATAGCCTCATTAAGCACATCTTGGCGCTTAGGTGTAGGTAACTTGGGTTCTTCTACGATTGCGCGTAGTGTAACAACTTGCTTGATTTCAGGAAAATCTTTAGTTGCTGCCTGTCCTTCAATTAAATCAACAACTTCAAATTTTGTTCCCGCTGGAAGTAATACTTCGCTTTCGCCAAATATATCAGCATCAGTTAATTTTAATTCAATACCCTGTGTTTTAGAAAGTTCTGAATCTAATTTAGAGAAACCCCTATAAGATGCAACAATATCCAATCCATTTGTACCTTTAGGTAATTGAATTCTAACAACTGTGCTATTTTTTTCTTTACTAACAAAAGCAAACTTTTCTGCAATTCTATATTTTTTGGATGTAGATGTAAATCCTTTTTCGGTAATAACATCGCCAACTTTTGCATTAAGAATATCTGGGTTAGATGTTCCTCTATACACAACTGTGTTTTCTTTGATAACGCTGCGTTGAATTGCTCGCTGCAACATTGCGGGAATTTTCTCTTTGTTTGTAGTTCCCCATCGGTTTGGGTCACGCAAATCTAGTTGTGTTTCAGCGTACCCACCACGAACATATTGTTTTACTTCTTCAAATTCAGCAAGTGGCATTTGCTCCGCAACACCAGGAGTTCCAATTTCTGCACCAGGAGTTAACTCTGGCTTCTGACCAAGGCGACCAGGCTTACCTGTTGGTGTTGGTATGTACTGTTCAACTGACTTGATAATGCCACCTGATGCGTAACGATTAGCAATCGTAGGCGAAGCAGACAGGGCAAGAGAGCGAGTCTTGTCGAGAGCAAACACATCATCTGGGCTACCGTGATAAAGGGTTACTGATTCCAGGTCCTCAAGTGCGCCACGAAGTGTGCGTAGTTCATCCTCTACATTGAGAGGACCAGTATCTCCAGTGAGGCGTAACTTAAATCTATCGCGCTCAATCTCACCGATGCGAGTTGATACAGCCTTAGCAAGTTGCTGACGGCTCATATCTACTGCACGCAGTTGGTCAATACCTGTAGCAAATTCATATTGCAAAGTCTTTAAGTCATCAACCTTGCCACTGAAAACATTTACTTGGTCAATAAGACGGTTGAATCCAACCTTGCGGTTATTGAAGAAGCGTGCAACGCCATCCTTACCACCTGCCGCAACCATTGCTGGTAGAGCAAAACCCTTTGCAAGCATAGATAGTTGCGCTTCTGTAAGGTTACGAACTGTGTAACCAAGGCGCATTAGTACCGATGTCTTGAAGATGTCATTGACTGTATTAAGCGCAGCCAAGCCACGCTCTGTACGCATTGCAATATCTTCTACTTGAATACCATCAAGGAGTCCTGGCAATGTTGCTTCATGTGCATCAATACCATGCTTAAGTTTGCGTAAGTCTGCAATAACAACAATGTTTGCAGATTCTCGCTGTAGCACTGGAGCCTGAGCAACAACAACTTGACCGTTCTCCATGTAGGAAACAAAGCCTTGGTCATTATGCTTTTTGATTGCGCTCGCACGGCGAGCATCAAAGACTGCATAGAGTGTATCTAGTTGCTGCTTATCGTAATTAGGAAAGAGTGTTTCCATTGCATCACGCTCAGCACGCTTAATAGTATTTAAACGCTCACCTGGTGTAACCCCTGCAAGATATTCATCTGCATAGGCTGCAGCCTTAGAGCCAAAGTTACCTCTTGAAAGAAGGTTAGCCTCACGCAAGAAAGCATTAAACTCTACATAGGAGTCACCATCATTTACATTGAACGCACCACTTGGCAGTTCCTTTGAAAGATAATTAACAACCTTAATAATTGGGTGCATTGAAGATGCTTGGAAGATAGCAGAGTCTGCTTCTGCAAATGTTTCACGGGCTTGCTTAGATGACTTTGCAGCCAACTTGCCTTCCCATGGTCCACGGCTAAATCCATACTTAAGTTGTCCACCAGTTGATACAGTCTCAAGTGCTGCACGATAACGGAAATCTTCTTCTGCAAGTGACTTAACATGCACACCTAGTGCGCTATTGTAAGGTTCAGATACAAGTATGTCGCCATCTAACTTACCTTCAAGTGCTTGGCGATGTGGATGTGGAACATCCTGCGCCGCATCAAGTGCAAGTGCTACATTGGGGTCAGCCTCAGCACGCTTAGCAAGTGCTGTTGTGTCCTTAAGCATAACTGCACGGAAAGTATCAATTACTTCTTCATCCGTATTAGCCCTACCAAAGATATAAGCCATGGCATCTGGGTTAGTTACGCGCTTCTTTTTCCAGTAAGCGTACTGTGTTTTAGCATCGCTTTCTGCAAGAAACTTAATATCTGCTACTGCTCCACCCTTACCATCAAGGGCTTTAGTAAGCAATCCATCCAATCGGTCATTGGTCATAGCGAACTTACCAAAGACTGCACGGGCTGTACGACCATTGATGTTCTCAAGCATTGGTGCTTTGGCTGCAATTACTGCGCCTTTGCCCAAGAAACCTGTAAATGTCAGTGGGTCAATGATAGTAGAGGCAACAACATCCTGGATACCAGAGATGAACTTACCTGTGTACTGGTCATTAAAAGCAATTTCTCTATCTTCTGCGCTGAATAAATCAAAGCCAGATGATAGGAATCTAAAGTTATTATCAGTCCAATCAGCAAACCATCCGCTGTTATCTCCTGCGTTCTTACCTGGAGAGATAGCGCCAAGTGTTGCTTGACCTAGAGATATATTTTCTTTCTCTCTATCTACGCGAGTTGTGTAGTCTGAGTACGATTCGTTTGCGTTCTTGTACTTGTTGTACATAAACGGGTTACTAAGAAGTACATCTACACCCTCACGGCGTACCTTACCGCCTAGTTCGTATGATGCTTGACCTAATGCAAGCACACCTTTAACGGCTCCACGAACTGGAGTAGTTCCAATCTTGACGGTATCTTTAACTAGATTGATACCATCTACATACCATGGGTCATCGTTTGAACCAGCGGTTGAAATATCATGTATTAAGCCAGGAATTCCAGTGAAGTCAATTACCGACTTCGCCATCTTTCCTACTGAATCATACCAAGCCATCAGCCCTGCACTCTGCTTCGCATGTAACGGTAAAAGTTACGAGTTGCATTTGTGGCATTTGGAGACTCTGCAATGCGGGCATATACAGGAAGATATGCAGTTAACTTAGCAATATCCTCATTGTTCTGCGCACTAAGCATTGAGGGTGCAGCCATTACTTCTTCGCCTGCGTTTGGTCCCATGGCAGCACCAGTATCTACACCTTCTTCTGGGTAAATAGTGGGCGCATCAATCGGAACAATCCCTGAATCAGCAGCACCACGCATAGTGGAACCTGCTGCCTTGAGATTAACGCCTGACTTGTTCATCTTTGCCGCTGTTTGAAGTTCGTAGAAATCGCCGCCGTTATCCATATTAGGTGTGTACTGTGCTGGTTGTCCTGCACTGCCTGCACCACCTGTTGCGGATACCGCAAAGTTATTTTCTGCTGCTACTGCCATTTCTATTTCCCTTCGCTATAAGAGCGACTAATTAAAAGTTGGTGAGCAGTTTGGTATCTTGCCCAGGATAGTTCCTGCCACTTATTTAGAGTCGCTGTACATTGGCGACTTGTTCACTACTTGTTCTTTGAACCTCTAGTTCCTCCAGGTTGCTTGCCAAAGGCTGTTGAGCCTCCTGCAGACGAACCTGCGCGTGGTACACCATCCTTGCGGGCTGGCTTTACATACGCTTTTCCTGGTGTTCCTTGATTAGCGACTGATTTCTTTGTCATCTTCATATTTCTTTCACCTCCTCAGGCTGGTGTACGGCGGATTAGTGAAGCCTGTAAATTAGGCTCACCTCTTTGTGTTAATCCTGCTAGTAATGATTGAACATCTGGTCTACCACCTGGAGCAATCTGTCCTGGTGCCACACCAACCATGCGACCAGTAGCACTTAAGCCTTCTGGTAACCCACCGCCTCCACCTGGTTGCCCTGGCATGCCCATTTCTGGACCCATCTGCTCAAGCATTGCTGGTGCTGGTTGCTCAACTGGAGCAAACGCCTCTGAAACTGCAACTTCGATTGAAGTTCCCTTTTGGCGTGCGTTAATAACTGATGAAAGTTTGTACAAAATGTCAGAAGGGTCTTGACCTTGGGATGCAAGTGCAGGAATTGCCTGTGCGTATGATGCAATCGCTTGCTTCATAGCATCGCGCAGTTCCTCTGTGTCAACCTTTTCTTCTTCTTGTGATGCGTTAAACGAAAATGGCATCTGACGGCGTAAGAAGTCGCGTGAAATCAACTTATCACCGCGTGCTTGTAGTCCAAAGACCAATGCACGGTTAGGGTCAAGCCCTGCCATCAAACCATATTGAACATCTACGGTGTAATCGCCAGCAATATCCTTGGCTGGGTTGTACTTAATCGCATAAGGCACACCATTACGGTTACCCTTGATGTCTTTAATCTCTCCACCGAATACTTTTTCGTCAACTTCTAGGGCTAGACCCATTAAGTCAACAAATACGCGGGCAAACATTGCGTGTGCTGTTTTAACCTGGGTATCAAATCCACCCATAAGAGCCTGCACACCACGACCCGTAACGATTGAAGCATCAATGTTACCTGTTCGTGACTCAGGATAACGGCTGCCTAAGCGCAGTTCTCCTTCAAGCACTTGCTGTTGCGCAAAAGCACCTTGAGGTATTTCCAACGGTATTCTGCGAATTTCGGAAGGGCGTTCAGAACGAATAATTGCATCTGGTCCAAGGGCTAACTCCTGGTCGTTTCTTCCCATTGCGATGGGGGCTTGTACTGACTTGGTTGCCGCTTCAAGTGAAAGAAGCGCATATCGTGCTTTTGCAACTTGAATTGCAAGCACATCATCAAACTGCCCACGGCTTTCGCCATCAAGTGAAGGGCGCTCTACAACACGGATAAGACATTTGCCGATTGGATTCTTGCTACGAGCAAGGATTAAATCATGGCGGTTAGGTAGGAATAAAACATCTTGGTCTTTATCGTGGTAACGAACAATCTCAGACATGGTTGAAGGATTGTCTCTATCATAAATAAGATGAGCCAACTCTGGATACTCAGCCATTAACTCTGCTGTTGGCTTCTGCATACGCTGGAAGAACATAAGTACGCGACCAAAGCGGTCCATTACTGGGTAGCAACCTGTTGAATCAAAGAAGTTGATGCGAGGCATCTTTACTTCATAATCAATTTCAATCTGTGCTGGAACAAAACCATAAGTTACATATCTGTCAGCAGCGCTAAACATCTGTGTCTGCAAGTCTGAGAAGTCAACGATAGCGTTAACAATTTCTTCACGCTTATCTGCTTTCTTGCGAGCAGTCTCTGACACCATAGATGGTGAGTTACAGTTAAATGCTGGAAGTGGAGCGATTACTTCGGAGGTATCACGGGCTGCAATATCCACCATGTTTGCCACGATTGGGTCCGAGAAAGGACCGTCTGGGAACAAGTCTGGGTAGACATCGCGCATTAAACCCTTGCGAACAAGCAGGACCTTCTGCATACGAGCATCACGCTCTGTATAAATACGGCGGTAGCGGTCATAGTTCTCTTTAATATCTTCGATAGAGTAAGCCACATCCACCTCCTTTTCTATGCGTACATATCCTCTAGTTCATCCAGATTTATGTAAGTCTGTTGTTGACGGTCATACTTCGTTTGAAATATGCTGTAGTTGCCGTGCCTTCGTGAGTACGACTGTGTTGATGTAATTCTGTCTCGGCATGCTAGTTCAACGAACCAGAACGCCATCACGCAGTCAGTCTTTTGTGACTTAGGCGCATCTGGGTACCAGGTAATCAACTGCTCAATTAAAGCCTTTAAGCCTTCTGACTGATGTGTTGATGGAAATTCAATGAGGGCGTTGCCTTCTTCATAATCGTGAAACAGGGTAGTAAGCGATGCAACACCAAAGTCTGCATCCCATTTATTGTTTCCTGTATGATGTTCTTTAAGTGTTGCACCCTTACTTGTGAGGTATTCCCGAACCTCTCGGTCCTGAGTTAACATGGTTTGAAAAGCATTTTTTTCAACTCGCCACTCAGAAACTCGGTACTTGTCTGTCCAGTCCTTAATTAAGGAACGAATACCATCAGGCTTCATGCCTGGTTGGTTGGACACATCCAAGATATATCGCTTCTGTGTAGAGATGTCTAAGCCGATACATACGGCTGCAGTAAATCCAGAACCTGCAGGGTCAAGACCAGCCATAACAATCAAGCCATCCATACCGTTAGTTCTGTTACCAGCCTTACCTTTAGGGATAAGTCCGATATTTCGAGCGCCATTGATGACACCCTTTACTGCAGCGCCAGGGAAGGCAGAGTCCTCATGGACTTGCTGTTGCTGATAAACCATTGCCCAAAGATTGGGCGACATACGACCACGCTTTTTTGCAAGAGCAGGTCCAGTCCATTTGTCGTACAAACCATCTTCATCTGGGATACCTTTACCACTGATGGGTGGCATATTGGTCTTAGCCCAGAGAGTTACCCAATCAGTAGGGTCCTCCGCAAATTCTAATACTGCGGGTTGTGCAAAGTATGTCCAGGGGGAAGTCTCGTCTGGGTAACGCATTGGGTCACGCAATTCAGAGTACAAGTCCTTAGGGCGAAGGCGAGTGCCTACGACAAGTAACTTACCGCCGTCTTGGTCAATACGGGACATAACCTCAGACTGAATCCAGTCAATTTGCTTTTCATACTCATGGGCGTTGGTATGGTCAACACAGTCATCCATGATGATTAAGTCAGCACGGGCACCGTAGATATGACCACGAACACCAATAGCCTGAACGGTTGGGTCCTTTTCGCCTGAGTCTCTTGCCTCGGAGGACAAGTAAATTAAGTCCTGCTTCCACGAATCCGAATTCTTTTCAAAGCCCCCAGGTGGACCAAATGCCAGGTGGAGGTCTTGGTACTTAGGATGAGTTAAACGGTTCTTGATGGAAAGCAGGAACTTTTGCGCCATAGCCTGTGTCTTAGACACGATGATGATTCTTATGTTTGGGTTACGGCAAATCTCGTAGAGCGCATAGTTGACCGTGATGGTCGTAGACTTAGCATGCTCTGGTGGGGTATTAACAATCAGTAGGTCTGGGTCCCCAGGCTCAAATATGATGGAAGGATGCACATCAACGGGAGGTCGGGATTCCAATAAGTCAATCCAATGTCGTTGATGTGGATAGACTTCGGAGCCTAGATACTTGCTAGAAAACTCCGCAAAAGGAGGCACTTCCTCACGGGGTGTATTGATGTCCCCACGGGCGGTCATGGACCGTACCTTGTCTACTCCTAGTGCAAAGGAGGGGTCTGTCTTACGGTAATACTCGTAGGTCTTTACACTTCGACCCACGGCATCCATCGCTTTTTGTACAGAGTACCCCTGCATAAGAAAATCTATAACTTGCTTTTTAATGGCATCCGACTTATGGGATGCGGCAGTCGTTCTTTTTCTTTCCATAGGCATGTAGCAGAAACGCGACTTTTTGGGAGCGTTTCGCTTAACTCTCTTTCCTAACCGTAGGCTGTAGCCCTAAGGCGGAAGCCGTAGGTTAGGGCGTTTATTAGGGTACCAGCCTTAGGGCTGGTTGCTAGTAAGCAGAGGGGCTACATTATTTACGCCCCTCACTATACTATAGGTGTCCAGAGACACTTTATTGGACACTTTTTTTCAAAGTTTTTTTAAAAATCTTTTAGCCATAGTAAAAGTGCAGGTCAGCGCCCCATAACGAGGACTATCAAAGTTATGTGGGTACATACACATATACACATATACACCGCATTTAACAACCCTGGGGTCGGACAGACCCTGCAATGACTCATCTACTTACAAGAACAAAGCAAAGCCGATGCGATGCGATGCAAGCACTAGCGATGCGAGCGGGCTATCACTCACAAGGCGGTTAACTATTTCCCCTACAAGGTGCGCGGGGGGCGGGTGGCATGCATGCGGGGGCGCTCACTCTCGCCGTCTCACATATTGAGACACACGCTCACACGCGGGATGTGATGCAACTCACAAAAATAATTTGAAAATGTCCGATTTGTCGGTTGACACCGCATGCATGGGGCATGAGATGGTTCTCCCATCGCTTAAGTCACAACGGCTTAACGAGAACAGGAGAAAAAGAAAATGACACAAGAAATGCACGCAGAATCTAACAAGGTGATTGCCCGCGTTGTTGCAAAGCAGAACAAAGCGGAGGCACTCTCAACTCTCACAAAGGCACTAGAACAAGCCCATGAAATCATCAAGGCAGAAACAGGCGCACCCCGTGCGACTCTCCTCGTAACCCGTGACCTCAAGGGTCGCCGAGGACATTTCACCCCTTACACCCCTTGGCGCACCGAGGATGAGGTTTTCAACGAGATTGCTTTCAACCTTGAGACTTTCTCAAGCGCCGAGGATTTATTCTCAACACTTTTGCACGAGGTGGCGCACTCACTCAATCACATGAACGGAATTGAGGATTGCTCATCCAACCAATATCACAATGCAAAATTCAAGACACAAGCCGAGGCGTTAGGTCTTAAGACCGAAAAAACCAAAAAGGGTTACTCATCCACAAGCCTCACCGATTTTGGCGCTAAGCGATGGGCAAAAGCCCTCAAGATTGTTGCAACCGCTTATGACCTCACCGCACTAGGCGAGGGCACACAAAAGCCAAAAGGCAGAAACACCAACCTCATCAAAGCACAATGCGATTGTGAGCAGATAATCCGCGCAAGCGCCACCGTAATCCAATCAGGCGTGATGTGCTCACAATGTGAGACATACTTCAAGGCGGTGTGACTTAAGACAGAAAGCCCCCGCCCGATAAGTCGGCACAGGTTCACGACCTACGGGGGCACGAACTCTCAACCTAAGGTAGAGGGTTAGGTGTGACAGACATCACATCGGAAATCCCACACATGGGAGCCGATATGTGAGAAGGTAACACCAAGCAAGACCGCAAGAGGTAAAGCGCCCCTTGTGTATTAAGACAGGAGAAAGAACATGACAGTAAACGAGTTAATTGAAGCCCTAACAGATGCCGTAGAAAGTGACGAGTCTCTAGGGGATAAGGAGATATGTATCGGGGATGTGCAGAACGGTAAGATTCGCCGTTATGAAATCAACGACCACGCCGAAGTGTTTATGACCTCATCCGAGGCAGATGATGACGATGAAGAAGAAGAAAGATTTTGGATTACGGTTTCACAAGATGCCGCCAATTTCTACAAGGTGCCAAGCGACCTAGTAGACCAGTACCGCTAACATGTATTAAGACACAATGTGACCAACATCACAGCCCCAACCCTTGACAGAAGGCGCGTGTTCACGACACGATTGGGGCACAAGGTAAGGCGGGGAAATTCCCCCCTTACTGGCACCAAAAAGAACGGGAGAAAAAGAACATGGCAACAAGAAGCACAATCGGAATCCGCCAAGCGGATGGCACAATCAAGGCAATTTATTGTCATTGGGATGGATACCCTGACGGGGTAGGTGCTGGCTTAAGACAGAACTACAACAGCAAGGAACAGGCAGAACAACTCATCGCCCTTGGTGGATTTTCTGCACTCATGGAGACACTAGAAGAAACCAAGGCGGGAGCCTATGGGACACCAAGCGACAGCGCCCGCACCTTTCTTGACACTACCGATTGGGTGCGAAACTTCAACGCGGGAGAAGAATACTTCTACCTTTGGAATCCTGATACCAACCAATGGACTTACAGCAACGGAGAACAAATGTTCTTAGGTATTAAGACAGAAGCGGAGGTGGCGTAATGCCTAGCACATGTGAGGATTGCGACAGCGTGACACGCATCACACTTGCACCTTATGGCATGAGATTCATGGCAGAGATTGCATGTCCTAAATGTGGTGTGTCTTACGACACAAACATTGACGACACAGATATTGAAGCCATCAAGAAATCATTACTTAAGACAGAGGAGGTGACAGCATGAAGATTACCTTTAACCTTTACAGCGGAAGCGGTTTTGAATCTAAGAACACACTAAGCGCCGAGGATTTTGCAGAGTTCCGCAAACTAGCCGAGACTCTCAAACAATCAGTAAGAATTGTAAGTGTGTCTTAATACAGAAGAAAAAATGTGATGCAAATCACAGCCTCAAATGCTTGACGGGCACGCGGTCATCATGCGACCATTGAGGCACAAGATAAAGCAGGGATAGTCCCCGCATTATCGGCACCACACACGACAGGAGAAGCAAGTGAAGAAAGCAGAACTAAAAGAAGGCGTTGCTTACTATGCAACCTCTCGCAACAATCACATGGAGACATACCATGAGTCATGTTTTAAGACACACAAACAGCACGAACACAATCGCTACTATGTAATGTTTGATGAAGATGGACAACCAAAGACTGGATACAGAAGCCCAAGCGTTATATGGATGACCAACTGCACGACCTATGGAGCCGACTGTCCAACTCACCGACCACGCGAAGGCTGGTCAGGAATTGCATGTCATAAGACAGACTTCCGACTCATGGACATCCGCGATGAATACTGGTCAGTAATAAAGCGCATGATTCAACGCCGTAAAGAGCGCCCAACTAAGGACATCAGAGCAGAGCGCCTACGCCGTATCGCTCAACGCAATCAGGATGCACAAGAGAAACCAGTCATATCAGAATTCTATTCTGTATTAAGTCAGATTACTGGTGGGTATTGCTCATCTTATGACCGCCTCGGTGGGTTCAGTGTCGAGGAGATGGCAAAGATTACCAAGGCACTCAAGGCAAGCATGCCAGCGGTCATGGCGGTGGCATCATGATTACCTGCGACAAATGCAAGGCAGACTTTGACCAAGATGATGTTGTGTGGGCTAATCAGAAAGGACAACTCATTGAGGGTAGCAACAACTTCCCTTGGTGTGTGTCCTGCCTACCATCACAGGAAACAATCTGCGGAGACTGCCTTATCCCACTATCCACATGCCAACATGCAAAAGATTATGTCTTAAGCAATAACGACAAAAAGATTTTGCGTTTGATTGCATCAAGCCTTGCAACGAAAGGATTGAAATGAAACTTAACAAGCGAGGCAAGCGAGTGCGAGCAGTCGTACTTTATGTCTTAATACTTAGCGCAATCTATGCAGTATCAGCATCCCTTGGGGTATGGGACATACCCGAATCATGTCTAGTGGATGGGGTCGGTTGCCCCGCAGGATACCCAGCCCCATGATTACCATCAGTCAGAGATGTGTCCAACATCACACCTCAATTCTATTGACACCGCATGGCAAACAGGTAACAATTACATCAACAACTACAGACAGGAGAATAAAAATGTCAGAAGAAAAAATCACCATCGCAGTAGAGGTAAACAAGCAGGAACTATGGGATGCAGTCTTTGGGTCAGCATGGGAATCCTTTGGCAATCATTGGTACTCAGTTGAATACCTTGGAGATACATCGTGGGATGTCATCGGTCAGGTCAAACTGGTAGCCATAGATGAGATTACCTTGCTTAAGACAGAAAAGATAGTAGGCATTGACGAGTTAGCCAAAGCCCTACCTATCGCCAACGAGCAGGTGTCTATGGACTTGTTCGACTTCGATGATTACGATGCTATCTGCGGTGATGCAGTCTTGCAGGTGGCTGTACTTGGAGAGGTGGTGTATGGCTAATGCCTACATTAACAAGAGAGTGGGTCAGTTACTGGTATGTATGTACCTCATGCGATGCCTCTATCGAGATAGTCACAAGACGAACTAAGAATCGTGCGCCCCAATGCACATGCAAGCACAGCCATGTTGTTCTATGTCAGCAATCAGTTGTTGATAAGAGAGTTGTGGCTTAAGACATGAACCCTACCGAACGCAAAGAGATAGAGAAGTACATCAAGCGGGCGCGTGAACAACGCAACGCTACCAAAAGCAACGAGGACTTCGACTATTGGCACGGAGTCTATGAACATTATACATTATTACTTAAGACAGGAGAAACAAATGAGTAGAAGATACCACTATGCGATTGTGTTTGACGAAGAAACAAATCGCTGGAGCATAGACATAGACACAGAAGAAAGGGTCTTTAATGAAGGCTCTATCTACAATACAGAAACCCGCGAGTGGGAGTACGGATACGCAGGTGACGGCAACTTCATCGGCAAGGAGCAAGGACTAACAGAAGCAATAAGTCAGTTCTTAGATAAGCAAAATGACCTATGGCTTAAGACAGAGGAACGCAAATGAGCGAGCCACGCTACTTAGAGGGTGACGACATAGCCCTTGGTCTTGACGAAGAAGATACCGAACCCAACCCACAATACGACACACTTGAGGAGATGTACGGAGATGACTAAGCAACTAGAAATTGGTGCATTACTTAAGACAGAAACAGCATACGACAAGGACATGAACATCACCTTTGATGGGCAAGAGGTGCGGGTTATCCTGCATTGGGATGACCACGATGGGTTTGAGATTACATGGCTTGACTTGGATGGAAGGTTCATCACAGCCCCAGCATGGGCAGATAAGATTGAGGAAGATGGAGAGATGAGTGTCGGTTTCTTCCTTGATTCACTAAAGGAACACTCAAGAAAGGAGACACCATGACAGTCTTAATGCAGTGCTTAGGGTGCGGAGTTGTAGTTAAGAACCCTAAGACTATGAACTTCATGTACGAGAAGTGCGACTTCTGTACCGAGAAGCAGAAAGACATGGAAGAAAAAGCAATAGATACTTTCTTGCATGCAGAAGCCGAGCGAAAGTTGGATAGTAATGCTTAATGACTTAAGACAGATACACCCACATGCACGACTGTGGATTATTACAACCATCATACTTGGCTTGCTCTTTGTATTGAGAGAGCCAGCCCAGCAGTTAGTCAAGCCACCACATGGCAGAGTAATTGCTTACTATCAGAACGATTACCAACGCTATGCCATTGACAAATTAGTAGAAGCAAACATGCTTGAGCAGTACCCTTGCCTCTATGAATTGTGGACACGCGAATCAAACTGGCGACCCAAAGCGCTTAACAAAAGGAGTAAGGCTCTAGGTATAGCGCAGTTAATGCCAGCAACATGGAAGAACATCAAGGTTAAACCTACCCTTAACGGCTATCTGCAGGTGGATGCAGGGTTGCGCTATATCAAACACAGATACGGAAGCAAGGGTATCTGTCGAGCATACGCACACCACTTAGCCAAGGGTTGGTATTAAGAGATGAGTGCATTTAAACCGAGGCATCATAAAGTTATAGCAACAAAAGGTAGCACCAACAGATACGGCAGGGGATTAGTTGCTTATGTCTTAAGATACAACGCACGACTTTGGGACAGGGCTATTTGTCGAGGCATAGAAACCGATGTGTTTTATCCAGCACAAGAACTGTTCAGCCGTGACGAAGAACGCATGTTCAAGAAGATGTGCGCTGACTGTCCAGTAATGCAGGCTTGTTTAGAGTGGGGCTTAGCCCATGAAAGGTATGGAGTATGGGGTGGTACAACACCACCAATGCGACATAAGATGCGTAAGACTTTAGGATTGGCGATTGCAGAACCGCAACACAATCCATGATAGGATAGTAACGAAGCCCGCTAGATTCTCTCCTGTCTCTGGCGGGCTTTCTTATGTATTAAGAACTAAGATTTAATTCTTTAGCAAGCATGAACACTTCATCACTTAAGTCATCAAGAGTTCCATCGTTATAGATAACATGATTAAACATGTAGTTATCCATCGCATGCTCTGATGTGTGTCCATTGACAGCGCTGTGATTGTGTCGGTTGATACGCCATAGAGAACCACTAAGATTCTTGATTGCCTGTGCCTCATTAGGGTAGCGCACATCAGAGATGACAATCTTATCTTCTGACTTAATACCTGATAGTGCAATGTTAATCCACACATCATCGCCTAGCATCTTGCGCCCAAAGTCAGTGCCCAGCACTTGTAATAGACGGCGAACTTCTGGATTCCTCTTGGCTGTATCCCATCCGTAGTCCTCTACCATGTCAGAGACACGCGTGATGCTATCCAATCTAGGGTTAATAATCATTAGCGCTTGGCGCATAGGGTCAGCGAAAGCAAGGCGTGTGTATCCGTAATTAAGACACAACAATTCTGCCGTGCTGTCTTTGCCTGATTGTGCGTATCCACTCAACCCAATAATCATTAGAACTCCAATCCGATGTACCAAAAGCCAAGGTCGAAGGCTATGTACCAACGGCTGATGTCAAAGCCAATACCAAATCCTGACTTAAGACCGTAAGATAACCACACTTTGTTGCTAAGTTTCTTTTCCATTACTCGTTCTCCTTCAACTCTGCTTGTGCTTGGGCATTACTCTTGCGCCTTCTACCAGCACGCCACACAGGTGGCTCGCCACCCAATCTATCTTGCAACTTAATGATGGCACGCTTGACACGCTTGCGCATGGCTTCTTCGCTTGCCTCGTATAAGACAGATAAATCATCGAACTCCATGCCACCATCAAAGTAACGATTGCGTAACAACTCTTGGTCAGCCTCACTTAAGACAGAAAGACCTTGCTTGACATCCGATAGCAGAGCCAAGCGATTGTTACCCTCGGCGGGCTTACTGCTTTTAGATACAAACTCTGATGACATGTCGGATACAGAGTCCCAGCCTTCGTACGACCATACATCACGCAACAACTCATGCAATACCTCTGCTGTGTAATAGAAAGTATCACTCATTGGCGAGCGCGACTTGATTGCTCTCTCCTTGGCAACTAACTTCTGTGCCTCGTTGTTGAAAGTCTTGCGTAACTTGTATGGCATAGACTCATCAGTGTTCCACTCCTCTATCTTGTGCCAGTGTTCAAGTGCCCATAGGGACAGGTGTTGATAGATGTCATCAACGCTTACAAGATTGCGGTGCATGCGATTGCTTCTTGTTGCTGCCATGCGTGCTATCTTGTATATCTGTTCCCAAACTAGGTCTTGCTCATCCTTCATTTTTCAGTTTCCTCATTGCCATTAGCAGGTCATCCACTGTAATCAGATAACCCTTACTCTTATTTGGTGGTATCTCGCAAGTAATCTCGCGCCCAAACTCTTTAATAGCATACAGCACATGGGTCGTAGGCACCATGAGTACGCCCTTCTCTAATACGAAAGCCCAGTATGCCGCCTCGGTAACCATGATGCCCGACTTCTCCCATGATTTGGACTTCATAAACCAGCACTCAACTTCTATGTAAAGGTTGTTAGTTACCCACCACTTCCTGTCTCTCTTAACTTCTATTGTCTTGCCTTCGGTAAGTAGTTCTTCTACTAACTGCTCACCCTTTCTGCCGTACCCAAAGTCTAAATCGAAACTTGAGTTCTTTGCCACTTGTTAAACGCCCGCTCTTTTGTGAAGCCCAACGGCTCCTTCGGATAGATACACATCGTTAACATCACAGTTATCAGGCATAAAAATTGGGAATACATTTTCTAGTTCTCTGGTTATCTGCTTAGCCATCTCTCGCCCTGCATTATCACCGTCACAAAACAACATCACCTTCTCCCAGTCAGCAAGCACGCGAGAGTAAAACGGTTTCCAGTTGTTAGCACCAGGCAAGCCAACGGCTACGAAGCCTGCTTGCGTAGCGATGATTGTGTCAATCTCGCCTTCACAGATAGCAAGTACATCACCATCTGATGAGAGAGCATTGACATTGTAGATATGTGTTGATGCACCAGGTCTTGACATATACTTAGGCGCACCATCATTGCTGATACTACGAAAGCGTAGGTCAACGGGTCCTGTTGGTGTTAGGTAAGGGATAGCAAGGCGACCAACATAAGGTTCATGTCCAGGTTCAGGGTTCACCACGAAGCCGAGGCGGAACATACGCGCCGTCTCCTCGGTTATACCGCGACTCTCCAGATACGGCAGGATTTCGCTTAGGCTTCCCGCGTAGTTCTCCGTTGCTCTCTCCAGTAATTCTCTCTGCGATTTGCTTAGCCTCGCCATAACCCACGCCTTCTTTCTTCATAATAAGGGAGTAAACATCTCCCGCCATGTCACAACCGAAGCAACGAAAGCCACCGTTGTCTAAGTTCAAACGCGCAGACTTAACCCTATCACCGTGAAACGCACAGCGCACAGTGACCCAGCCTTTTCTGCCATGTGGTACTTCGAAACCATAGTGTTCTAGTACCTTACCGATGTCATGTTTAGAGTTTGGCGAGAGCATCACTAAGCCTTTGTACTACATAAGACTCCATTACTCCCTTGTTCGATGCCTTAATAATTACCAATGGGGTAGGTGCAAGGGCTAAGTTCTTAGAGATGCGATAGTTCTCTGCCTCTACATCTGCCTCGCGCAACCACCCGCTCAGGTCAATGCGACCATCACGCCGTGGTGCCTTAGCCTCAATCACATAGGTATCATTTACTGTCTTAAGAAAGACATCTCCTATGTCATTGCGCCCTGCCCGTGGCAATCGTTGTGCCTCGTATCCTTGGTTGACTAACTCATCGGCTAGGTCAATCTCCCACGCTGCGCCTCTGCGCTTGTTACTTGCTTGCTGTGTCGCCATTTTGTTTCTCCGCATGCTGGATTGCTGCCCAGTATAAGTTGTAGTAGTTGGAATCAAACGCAAATCGCTTCATGTGTTTGACTGTTGCACCAGTGTGCGCATAGACAGGGATGCCTGTCTCCTTAACCTTGCGGAAGAAGGACACATCCTCGCCAATAAACTTCTCGCCAGCGCTTTCACCCTCTGCAAATAGGAAGCAATCAGCACCGAACTTCTCGCGCAGTTGTGTAACAACGGAGCGATGCATCAGTACCAATCCCATGCCAGCGTTGTCAATCTTGATGACTTGGTTGTGTGGCAGTGGATGGATGTAGGTCATGGTGTGTATATCGTCAGTCTCATTAAAGAGTACAGGCATAGGTTGCATGAGTGAGCCTTCGTTCTGCTTGGAGATAAAGTAAACTCCACTAACGATGGGCTTGCTGTGCTTCTCTGCTGTATCCCAAATCATTTTCATCACATCAAGGGTAAGCACGATGTCAGAGTCAACCCATAGAATCCAGTCTGTCTTAACCTCGTCATACCACTTGTCAATCAGGGCTTGGCGTTGGCGTGCAATCTGATTACCCTGCACACGCATTGCGTTGTTGAATAGTATGTTCTTTGAATAGGCAGTCACGATGGTATAGACCAAGCCTTCGGCAAACTTGCCGTCAACCATGCCGTTATCACACCACGCTACCGTTAATGTTTCTTTAGCACTATGCATTTTTAAACTCCAGTGTTCCATTGGATTCATCAAGTACGGTCATTGCGTTCTCTGCCATTAACTTCCATGCCATGGACATAGCGGTTAGTTGATTTGCTATATCTTCTCTGCACTCATCGCCATGATTCTCAATCAGATGGCTACCGAGTTGTCCTACATAGTCAGCAAACTGTAACGACTCCAACCAAATCTGATTAGGGTCAAATATCTGCCGAGCATTTTCATCTACTGTTTCTATAAAGTCAGGCAGTTCGTTAATCAGTGCTTGCTTCACTGCTGGTGACAGCGGTGCTGCTTCCAGAATCTCCATCAGTTTCTCTGGTGTAAGACACAGTGCCTCGCTTAACGAGTTCGTTGTACTCGCTTGCGTTGAGGTCTTTGAATATCCCGCCTTCTTTTTTCTGCCAAACATACGCTCTCCATCCCACTGTGTATACATATCGCTTCGGTTCAAACATCAGTTGTGTCTTAATATCTAAAAGTAAAGGCTTAACGGGGACAGTAATACCTTCGGGATAATCTTCCGCTGGAATCTCGCCAGCGTTTTCTACTACCTTTAATTCCCAATCTTCGTTACTCATTGAATCTCCTATGCTTGAGGCATGTCTAGGATAGACATACTTGCTGGGTTATAGGACAACCAGATGGGTGATGAACCCATTGAATCTGCTGGTCCATATCTGTTCTTTACTACTGCTACACCCATGGATGCTAACTGCCCATGGATAGTAAGGATTAACGATGGTGTCTGTGCTACCTTGCCATGTAGTGCAGAGCGTGGTGGACATGGATTGCCACCGACACCTTCACTTGTATGGTGGCAAACAACTACTGCTGCACCAGTCTCACGCGCCCACCATTTAAGTTCACGCATAAGG
>Ga0209296_1000884_pt1 | contig 24625 bp, 23 predicted proteins | sample S_130206_EF_Meta_FD_187319 | JGI IMG/M metagenome (GOLD analysis project Ga0209296, IMG submission 187319) | Freshwater microbial communities from Lake Simoncouche, Canada to study carbon cycling - S_130206_EF_MetaG (SPAdes) (version 2) | ecosystem: Environmental > Aquatic > Freshwater > Lake ...
GAATGGTAAATTGTTCATGGTTGCAGAAAACTTTGAGGAGATTATTCCAAGATTATTGAATGTTGAAAAAGAAAAACAAATCGGTGTTGGATATAATATTTCAATTGGAGGGGGAACTCAAGGTCTTCATGACAATTTAACTTTTTCTGGTGGGTGTCCTACGGATTTAACTGGTTTACAATACCAACAAGACCCCGAATGTTTAACAACTTATGATTTAGACCACACAATCTATTCTGGTTTAACAACTCACATTAGATTGGAAGAACTTTTTGGTGGTAGTATGATTGGTGATATTAGTACATTTAGAATGTACACTGAACCATTAAATGCTGCTCAAATTAAACACAATTTTAAAATACTTAAAGACAAATATGATTTATTAAATCCTGATTGTCCAAATTGTAGAATACCGGTACCATCACCAACACCTACAAATACTCCTACAAATACACCAACAAAAACATCAACACCTACGGTAACTCCAACTAAATCACCAACACCTACAATTACTCCAACAATAACGGAAACTCCGACGCCAACACCTACCACAACTTTTACATTCATTGACTGTAATTGTTATCAATATGATTTTACATCTAATGTTGATGCTACCGCAACTTGGACAGAATGCAATGGTAATCCTGAATCTTTATTTATATCTGCAGGAGACACTTTATCAGTTTGTGCAATACCTAACTCTTTAGGTGGAGACGGTGTTTGGACCCCTACTTATGTAGGGTGCGGTGTTTGGTGTCCACCACCATCAAATACCCCAACTGAAACCCCAACCACAACACCTACACCTACGGTAACTCCAACTACAACAGAAACACCAACACCAACAATAACTGAAACTCCAACAAGTACACCAACACCAACTACTACACCAGCAATTTATAGTTATAATGTTAATGGTTATAGTTGTGGAACTCCTTGTAATTATGTAGGTCAATTTACAGTTAAATCACCAATACCTTTAACTATAGGATATTTTTATAATAATCCCGAAAATAGAGGATACACATTTGAAATTTTAGCAGAAATATTTACATTAGGTAATTATGATTTAACAGGTGAACCTGGTTATTCAGTTTGTGTATCGGCTTGTTATGGTCCAACACCAACTCCAACAATAACTAATACACCAACTGAAACCCCAACACCAACAATAACTGAAACTCCAACAAGTACACCAACTCCAACAAGTACACCACCATTTAGTTGTAATACTTTTACATTTCGTAGTATTAATGCAAATACAACTATAAATTCGGCAATAAAAACAAGTCCAGGTGGTTGGGACTCATCGGCATATTCTGTAGAAACATACGCAAATCCTGTTTATGTAACATTTAATATGTCAAATACTAACACGGGCGCAATGGGTGGTTTTTCTTTTAATCCAACATTATCACTATCTACATATGAAAATGCGACTTTTGGACTTTACAGTGAAAACGGTGTTAATTTGAAAATATACGAAAATGGTAGTAATGTTTATACGGTATTTACAGGAAGAGCTATAACACCATCAGATTTATTCAAAGTGGAATATGATGGTACAGTTGTTAACTATTATTACAATGGTTCATTAGTTTATACATCTCTACAATCAGTAACACAACCATTATATATTTTCTTCCCACTTTTAACAGAAAATGAGGGAGTAATTAATGTTTGTGTTATAAAGAGTCCATTTCCAACTGAAACCCCAACCACAACTCAAACGCCGACTAACACACCAACAAATACGGAAACACCAACTCCAACACCAACTAATACAATAACACCAACAATTACCGTAACTCCAACTCCAACTCCGGCAACATTACCAACAGTTACTACTGATGGATATGGAAGTTTATTTAATGGTGGTGCTCAAATAACAGGAACGATAGTGAGTAATGGAGGGTCAACAATAACTGAAAGAGGTATTGTTTGGAGTACTTCTCCAAATCCTACTATAACTAATAATACAGTATCTGATGGTTCAGGTAATCCTGACGCATTAGGACAATTCGTACACACCTATACCATGTTACCGAACCCGCATGGTACCCCCGTATATGTAAGAATATATGCTACTAATGCTATAGGTACTTCGTATGGTGCTCAAGTTAGTTTTACTATGCCTTGTTTCATTAAAGGAACTAAAATAACTTTAGCAAGCGGACTTAGAAAGAACATAGAAGATATATCTTATGATGATTCTCTTTTAGTTTGGAACTTTGATGAAGGAAGATTTGATTCCGCAAACCCTATTTGGATAATGACTCCAGTACTCACTCAATATGTAAATATTCTCTTTAGTGATGGTTCGAATCTTGGAATATCGGGACACTTAAATCATGATGGTGGTCACCGTATCTTTAACTTAGATAAGGGAGAATTTACTTACGCCATACCTAACGAACATAGCCCTATAGGAACTCGTACATTTAATGATAAAGGGGACATAGTAACAATAGTAGGTAAAGAAGAATCTACCGAGGTTGAAGAAATTTATAACATAGTAACAAACCGTCATCTTAACATATTTGCTGAAGGCATTCTTACTTCACGAAGATTAAACAATCTTTACCCTATTGAGGATATGAAGTTTATTAAAGACGAAAGGTCTATTACTTCAATAGAAGAATTTAAAGGTGTTCCTGTTGAATACTATGAAGGATTAAGATTAGGTGAACAACCACTAGCAACTAATTCAGAAGGATTCTTAGTAAAAACACCAGGAGAATTAGCTTATACACTTCCTACTGTCAGTGAATTAGAACAATGGACTGTAGAATTTATAAAGAAAAAGTCGTAACCTACTTATGAAGATTATCTTTCTTGACCATCAAGGAGTAATATACTTAGGAAAAGCGATTTGGCCAGATGGTAAACCAATACTCTTAGATTTTGACCAAGAGTCAATTAGTATTCTTAATGAAATAATAAGAGAGGTGGATTGTGAAATAGTTGTCTCTTCTGACTGGAAAACGTGGGTAGATTTACCTAAAATGAAATCCTTTTATAATAAACAGGGAATAATAAAACCTCCAATCGGATATACTCCAATAACTAATATTAAGTATTTAGACGATATTGCTTACCTAAGAGCTAAGGAGATAAGAAAGTGGTTAGATTCTACAGAGAACATTACATCTTGGACAGCAATAGACGACCTTGATATGAGAAAACATCTATCAAACTTTGTTTGGGTTGAGGATTCAGAAAAGGGGTTAAAGGAAGAAGGAATAAAGAAAAGGGTAATAAATTATTTATTAGAATAAATCTCCATCAAGACAATTTGTTTCAGGTTCAAAAAATAATTTTAAGATAAAAAAAATAAAAGATATTTATATAAAAAAAATGCCAAATTGTAACTACTTCAGTGTTGTAAATTATAATAATGTCCAAGAAGGATATTACAGTTGGACTGGGTGTACGGGAGATATTAACATATCTACGATTGGTACCCTTCAAACTCAATATGTTTGTGCTCAAGATGTTGTGGAAGAATATTATGGCGCACCTCTGGACATTACAAATGAAGGGTTATGTCCATCAAGTACACCAACACCAACTGTAACACCTACGCCAACTCCAACACCTGTTACACCTACCCCAACTCCAACACCTGTTACACCTACCCCAACTCCAACACCAAGTGTAACTCCAACCGTTATTTTCACATATAATTTATGGACTGGAGGATATTATCAAAATGCTTGTGAGGCTTCGGGTATGTTCTCAAATCCTGCAAATGTCACAATCTACACAACAAAACCATTTAATCTTTTAGTTCCTGGTGATAATGTGTTTGGTAATTCGTCATTAACTATACCCCCAATTAATTCTAATTTTACTATTAGTAATGGTTCTAGATTCATTCAAATTAGTGGAACTTTAATTTTGAATGTCGGAGTATGTTAATTAATCAAAAATAATGGATTTTTTTAAGAACATTACAATATTTATAATAAAACAATTAAAATGGCTTGTAGTAAATATACTTTAACAAATACGGGTTCAACCGTAGTGAACTTCAATTATAGAAGATGTGACGATTCAATGTGGGAATACCAAGTAAATCTTAACCCTAACGAAACTAAAAATATTTGGTTAATAAACGACACTTACAGTATTGCACCGTCATTTAATGGTAGTGTTTATTTGGTTGATGACGGAGCATATCCATTGACTCCAACTCCAACACCTTCAACTACTGCAACCCCAACACCTACGGTTACTCCAACAATAACCCCCACAAAGACCGCAACACCAACAATAACACCAACAATAACACCAACAACCTCGGTTACACCAACAATAACACCAACAACCTCGGTTACACCAACAATAACCCCCACAAAGACCGCAACACCAACAATAACACCAACACCAAGTCCAACACGACCATAAAACATTAGATTATTTTAAATAAACCCTTCACCTTCGTGTAGGGTTTTTTATTTTTATGTTTAAATAAGATTATACATGAAAATATTTATCCAAATTGCATCATTTTGTGACCCACAATTAGTCCCAACAATAAAAGATTTATTGTCAAATGCAAAACATCCTAAAAATCTTGTATTTGCAATTGCAAGACAATATAACCCCGAAGACGGTTTTGATAATGTTGATGAATGGAGAAACGATAAAAGATTTAGAATTTTAGATATTCCACATACAGATTCTAAAGGAGTTTGTTGGGCTAGAAATTTAACTCAACAACTTTATAAAGGTGAGGAATATACACTTCAAATTGATAGTCATATGAGAACTATTAAGGATTGGGATGTTATTCTTATTAAAATGATAAAAGGGTTACAGAAGGACGGATATAAAAAACCTCTCCTTACAGGGTACGTACCTTCTTTTGACCCCGAGAATGACCCTGCAGGAAGAGCTCAAGATGCTTGGAGAATGGCATTTGACCGATTCATTCCTGAAGGCGCCGTATTCTTTTTACCTGAAACAATACCAGGATGGAAAGAACTTAAAAAACCTGTAACTGCAAGATTCTATTCTGCTCACTTCTGTTTTACATTAGGACAATTCTCAAATGAAGTTCAACATAACCCTGAATATTACTTTCATGGTGAAGAAATTTCTATTGCAGTTAGAGCTTACACTTGGGGGTATGATTTATTTCATCCACACATACCAGTATTCTATCACGAATACACTCGTAAAGGTAGGACAAAACAATGGGATATTGACAAAGCTTGGGGACAAAAAAATAGTCACTCACACTTAACAAATAGAAAACTATTTGGCATGGATGGTGAAAAACAAGAAGGTCACGATGGCCCTTATGGTTTTGGACCTGTTAGAACTTTAACAGATTATGAAAAATACTCAGGTATTCTTTTTTCAAAAAGAGCGATTGATAAACACACTTTAGATAAGAATTACCCACCTAATCCATATAACTTTGAAACAGAACAAGAATGGAGAGATAGTTTCTGTATGATGTTCAAACATTGTATTGATATTGGATATTCTCAAGTTCCTGAAACAGATTATGATTTTTGGGTTGTAGCATTCCACGGTAAAGATGATAAAACATTATTCCGTAAAGATGCAGACAAAAATGAAATTGCAGGTTTCATGAGAGACCCTGACAAATATTGTAAGGTATGGAGAGAATTTCAAACTGATGAATTACCATCACATTGGGTTGTTTGGCCACACTCAGAATCAAAAGGATGGTGTGATAGAATAACGGGAAACCTATAATTAAAATATAAATTTAAAATTTAAAAAATATGATAACTAAATGGCAATACAATAATCACGGAGAATTAAGAGATTATGTTAAAAAATTAATTAAAGAAAATAACTACACTTCAATAGACATTGGTGCAACTGCTAGATTTTGGTCTTATCCTGAATGTAAAACAGTTGTTGATTCGTACCCTGTTCCTGAAAATGATGTTTTATATTTTAATGTTAATATTGAAAATATTCATGATTGGACATCAGTTTTTGAATACGTTGAGAAAAATGGAAAATTTGATTATTCAATTTGTTCTCACACAATGGAAGATGTTTTTAATCCACTTGAATTAGCAACTATTTTACAAAAAATATCTAAAGGAGGTTATATTGCAATCCCATCAAAATTTAATGAATTTACTAAATTATTTTCAAATCAATATAGAGGTGATGCACACCATAAACAATTTTTTGACATTGTTGATGACACGTTAATGGTTTTCCCAAAATTTAATTGGATTGAAACCGACAATAGGAGTGATTTAATATTAAAAAATTATGTTGCAAACGAATTAATATTGTTTTGGGAAGATGAATTACCTATTAAAGTATTTGGTGATGGAAAACCATTTATCGGTGATGATAGTCTTATAAATGCTTATTATAATCAATTATTAGTATAATACATGATAGTAATACATAATGAATATGACTCATCATTAGAGGGTGGTAATTTTTCATCATACAAAAAAAATTTAGGAAATAAATTATTTATATACGCAGCATGCAGAATATTATCCGAAATTTTAGACTGTAATTTGATATTACCTGAAGAATCATATATTAGACGAGAATCACAAGTTACCGGTCAATACGTGGTGGAGTTATTTCCTTTTAAGAGTATTTTAGATAAACAATCATTTAATGATAATGAAATAACCATTACCGATAATACTTTTTTAAACTTTAAAGATTTTGACGAGTTTGCTAAATTATATGGTCAAAATAAAATATTATCAACAGGATATTATAGTCGTTATGAATACTACAAACCATATAAAAAACTAATTAGAGAGTTTTATTCACAATTAAAAAAACCAAAAAGGAATAAGAATGATATTGTTATGATGTTACGTAATAGTCGTGATGACAGTAGATTTGTTATTAACGATGAGTACTATTTAAATATTTTAGAAAATGAGACGTTTGATAATTTGTATGTATGTTTAGACCACGTATACCAACATAAATCAATACTTGATAAAATTTCTAAATATAATCCTATTTTTATAGAAGACGGTATCTTAAATGTTTTTTCTGAAATAACTAGTTTTGACAAAATAATCGCTTGTCAAGGAACATTTTCTTTTTGGGCTTGTTTTTTATCCGATGCTGACGTTATTTATTGGCCTTTAACTAAAGATGGTCCTAACTCAAATAATTTAGCACATGGAACACACATTAATTTAATTGTTGATGATGAAGAAAGATATAAATTTATAAAATTATAAAAATGAAAAAAACAATAAAAATTTCAAGAGCGAATTTTCCAGGTGTTGGTAATTTTTCTTGGTTAAATTTTTTCTTTAATATATTATCTAAAAAATACAATGTTATAATTGATTCTAATAATCCGAATTTAGTATTTTACACTAATCAATTTTATAGAGAAAATGAACTTGATTATTATACTAATGAAATTGTTAAAGGTATACATGAATATGATGATTCAGTTAAAAAAATATTTTTAAGTGGTGAAGCACGACCTGACTTTAATTCACATTTAAATAAAGGTGAAAATTATTATTGTTTAGGTTACGAACATATTAATCACGAAAGATATTTAAGATTTCCAACTTTAGTTCTTGATGCGTTTGTATTACATAATGAAGGTGGTATGTTTGATAATGAATTTGGTTGGTTAACTGAGAAACGAAATTCCGAAGAAATTATTAACACCAAAAAACATTTTTGTAGTATTGTTCAGGCAAGTCATAATCCTAATAGGGAAGTTTTATTTGATAAAATATTTGAAACTAATTGGATTAAATCATCAGGTCCTTGGAAAGGAACTGTTACAGGTGAGGAAGGGTTGAATCCTCACAAATATCATAATTACTCAAATCCTGATTATATGGGTAGAATTGATGGGTTAACATATAGAGATAAAATTAACTTTTTTTCAGATTGTGTTTTTAACATTGCCTATCAATATACTAACACAGATTATTTAACTCAAGAAAAAATTGTGCACTCATACGCATCAAATTCAATACCTATTTTTTATGGTAATCAGTTTATTGAAGAAGAAGGGTTTAATCCTAAATCATTTATTAACTCTCACAATTTTGAAACTGTTGACGATTTAGTCAATTATCTGAATGAGGTTTATAACGATAAAGAAAAATTAAAATCTTTTTTTGAAGAACCTATTTTCAAAGAAAATAAATTACCTATATATTTTAATGAAGATTATATATTAAAATTTTTAGATAAAATAATTAATGATTAATTATGGAAAAGATTATATCTTATAGTTTATTTGGATATGAGGATAAGTATTATGTTGGAGCTGAAAAAAATATTGAAGTTAACAACGTATTGTTACCTGATTGGAAAACTGTTATTTATTACCACCCAAATTTAACTAATTTAGAAAAAATTGACAAATTATCAAAAAAAGGTGCAACAGTAATTGATGTTTCAGATGTTGTTGTAGGTGGTAAACCTTCATTATCATTTCCGTACTTTTGGAGATTTCTTTCATTTTTTGATAATAACATTACATTATCAAGAGATTTAGATAGTAGACTATCGTTAAGAGAAGTTGAATATATAAATAAATGGTTAGAAGAGGGGTTAGAATATTTCATAATACGAGACCATCCTTGGCATTCACCAGTACCAAGTGGTTTATTTGGTATTAAAGGTAAAATAGTTGACTTTGAGAATCATATGAACTATTTTATTTCTAATACAGAGTTAAGATGGGGGGATGACCAAGAAATATTACACCAATATATTCAAAATATTAATCCTGAATCAATCACTTATTTCGGGTTTGATAAAAGAGAAACTTATATCCCTAGAGATGATAAAAAATTTTTCATCGGAATACAATTAGATGAAAACGATAAACCAACAGTTCCTAGTGGTGAGGAATGTTTAAGATTTTTAAACGAATTAAGTTTATAAAATATGAAGTATTGTTTTACAACGTTAGCGGTAAATGAACCGTATGAGTCTAAGACTAAAGAATTTTACAATGAATTAAGGGAAAAGACTGAACATTGTAATTTGTTTATTACAACAACAAATGAAGAATTATTAAATCAAGGTGAACGAATTCACACGAATATAATAAAACCGTATTCACTAAATTGTACGGGGGGTGGTTTTGATTTTCATCTAAATTTAAAATGTTTATCACTTAAACATATTATTGATTTTGAAAAACAAAATCCGGATGTACATCACGACTATATCATATTTACTGATGGTGATTGGGGTGTGTGGAAAAGTTTTGATGAACAAAAAATATTAAATATGTTTGAACATATGAAAAAAAATAATTTAGATTGTTTATTTGAACGCCCTGCACCAATAGGTGCACATAAACAAAATCCTGACCAAAGTTTTTTTAGAGATAAATTATTTGACTATGATGTGTTTGAACATACAAAATGGGACGAAGCACATTGTGTTAACGAACAAATTTTAGTTTTTAAAAATAACGCAAAATTCAGATTCTTTGTTCAAAGATGGGAACAATTTTTATGGTATAGTATTGCCAACAATATTAGAAATTATCCTGATGGGTTTGAAATTGGGATTTCAATTTTAGAGGCTGATATGAAATATTCATATGATGGGATGCTTAGACTTATGAGTGACTGTTTTTATTTCCACACTAAAACCGGTGATTTACATGTAAGATTTTAATTATGGAATATTATTCACAAAACAAACAAGATTTAATCATTTTAGAATATTTGAATAATAAAACATTTTAATCCACAATTATGATGAAAACAAAAATTATTACCGCATATTGGATGGATGTGGAAGGTTATCCTTTTCAAGGTTCAAATCAAATTAGAAAAACAAGATATTTAGGTTCATTAATTAGTAATTGTAGAGGTATTGATTACCCGATTATTTGTTATACTCACAAAGTGAATGAGGAAGAACTTATAAATTTAAAAAACGAATATCAATTAGTTAATTTGGAGATAAAAATCCTTGAACTTAAAGATATGAAATATCACAAAGAAATAAGTGAAATTAGAGATATTAATTTTGATAGTGATTTAAGTGGTAGAGGTCCTGAAATAATGTGGGGTAAGTTCCAAGCATTAGAACAAGAATTAGATGATTGTGATAGAATATATTGGATTGACTGTGGATTACAACACCCTGGTATTTTTCCGTGGATGTACTGTGTACCATATGGTGAAAAAAAATATCATATTGGTGTTACAAGACCTGTTTGGTCGGATAATGAAATAACTCAGTATGATTTCACAAAACTCTTCAACACTAAAATATTTGACAAACTTAATAGTATTTGTGATGGTAAAGTTGCGACGTTGACAAGTACTAACCCTCAAATAGGTTATGGTTTTTATAAAAAATACGGAATATTTAATCATCAGTTAGAATCACCATACCCAATTGGTGGAATGATTGGTGGTGATTCTCAATCTATGAAATCATATTTAAAAAGTTTTTGGGAAACTTGTGAAAAAATAATGGATAAAAAAACACTTTGCACTGAAGAAGCCGTTATGAAAATTGCTCACGATGAAAATAAGGATATTATGATACCGTTTACATTTAGTGTTTATGCTACAAATGAACAAAACCATTATCATTTTGAATTATGGGAAGAAAGTTGCAATAAACCTAAACCATTGTATATGGTTTGGCACGATATTTTAAATTATTAACATGAGTAATATAACATTAGTAACAGGACTTTGGAATATTAAAAGAGATGAACTAACTCAAGGATGGTCTCGTTCGTTTCAACATTATTTAGATAAATTTGAACAACTTTTAACGGTTGATAATCCAATGATTATTTTTGGGGATTCGGAATTAGAATCTTTTGTATTTGACCGTAGAAGTAAAGATAATACTTTATTTATCAATCGTAGTCAAGATTGGTTCAAAAATGAATTTTATGAAAAAATTCAAGAAATAAGAAACAATCCTGATTGGTTTAATCTTGCGGGTTGGTTGTCAGAATCAACACAAGCAAGATTAGAGATGTATAACCCATTAGTTATGTCAAAAATGTTTTTATTAAATGACGCCAAAATTATGGACCCATTTAATTCTGAAATGATGTTTTGGATTGACGCTGGATTAACAAACACTGTTCACCCCGGATATTTTACTCACGACAAAGTGTTAGAAAAATTACCAAAATATATTTCAAAATTTTCATTTGTTTGTTTTCCATATGAGGCGAATACTGAAATACATGGATTTGAATTTAATAAGTTAAATTCTGTTGCGGGTTCAAAAGTTGATAAGGTTGCCAGAGGTGGATTTTTTGGAGGACCAAAACATACCATAACAGACATGAATGGAATATATTATAATTTTCTAAAAACTACATTAGAAGAAGGTTATATGGGTACTGAAGAATCTATTTTTAGTATTATGTGTTACACTCATTCCGATTTAATTAATTATTTTGAGATTGAATCTAATGGTTTATTTGGTAAATTTTTTGAGGATTTAAAAAATGATGAATTAGTTGTTAAGTCGGAAGGTGCTAAAGAAGTCGTTGTTAATAACTTGGACACAAATAAGGTTGGTTTATATGTTATAACATTTAATAGTCCAAAACAATTTGAAACACTAATACAATCAATGTTAGAATACGATAAAGATTTTATTATTAAACCGAAAAAGTTTTTATTAGATAATTCAACTGATTTATCAACAACACCAAGATATAAAGAACTTTGTGATGAATATGGTTTTGAACATATTAAAAAAGATAATTTAGGTATCTGTGGTGGAAGACAGTGGATTGCAGAGCATTTTGAGGAGAGTGGGTTAGATTACATGATTTTTAGTGAAGATGATATGTTTTTTCAAAATAAACCAGAAGAAACTTGTAAGAACGGATTTAATAGGTATACCCCGAATTTGTATTCTAAATTATTACAAATAATTAAAAAAGAAAACTTTGATTTTATTAAGTTAAATTATACTGAGTTCTACGGAGACAATGGGACCGCTTGGCCGTGGTATAATCTTCCACAAGATAAAAGATGTGAGTTTTTTCCCGAAAAACCATCCCTACCTGTCCAAGGATTAGACCCCAACGCACCTAAAACTAAATTTAATAATATTAAATCACATCAGGGATTACCTTATGTTGATGGCGAGATATATTATTGTAATTGGACACAATTAGTTAGTAAAGTTGGTAATAAAAAAATGTTTATTGATACTAAATTTCAACATCCTTTTGAGAATACATGGATGTCGTTTATGTATCAACTCACAAAAAAAGAAGAATTAAATGGGGGGTTATTATTATTAACTCCCGTGGAGCATGATAGATTCCACCATTACGACCATTCTTTAAGAAAAGAATGTTAAACTAACATTTTATCACTTTTTTTAAGATTATCTTCGGCCCATAACGGTTGTAAATTTGTATAATGACAAAGTTTATAAATTTCTTCTTCAGTTTTGGCAGAAGATAATGGAATGATGTGGTCAATGTGCCATTTACCCTGATTACCCCAAGACATTCCTTCCGTAAATTTTCGTTCTAAATGTTCTTTAAGAAATTCTGGAGAACACCCAATAATATTAAATGTGGGATTATTTTTTGTTATGTTTTTTGTGATGAGGAATGTTCTAACTCTATTTCTTATATTGTGAGATAAACGATAGATTGGGTCATTTTTTTTTCGGTTAGATATATATATGTTACGTTTTTCTCTATTATTTTTATTATATTCTTTATTTTTTTCTTTGATTATGTCAATATTCTCATAATAATATTTTAACGAGCTATTTCTTTTTTTAGGTAAAATAGAATCTCTATTTTTATTATAATGTTTTTTTACTGATTCAATCATTTTAGTTTTATTGTTTTTGTAATAATTTTTAACATAATCAGGATTTTTTTCTAGGAATTGTTTGTTATAGTCGGGGTTATTCATTCTCCATATTTTTAAATATTGGGTATTTTCATCAACCCTTGTTTTAGAGTAAGTAATTTTACATTCTTTACAAGAACTATAATAACCATCTATTTTTGATTTATCTGTATAAAACTCACAAACTTCTTTTTCTTCTTTACACTTACTACAAATCTTTTTTTCCATAATATTCTCTTAATAATTTTTCAATCAGTCCTGATTTATTTATTATTTCGTCTTCCATTCGTTTAAATAATTTAGGGTCTAAACTAATTGCGAATTTAACTTTTTTTTCTTCTTCTTTTTTTCTTGGTTTCATATAATATAAATATCTTGTAAAGTATGAAAAGTCATACCAAATAATAATAATTAAATATTTTTATAAAATCAAGTATTTATAATAAAAACTTTATATGGAGTGGTTTATTAAACAAAATTCTACATTACCAATTTTGAAGCTCCAAATCGTAAAAGATGGAAGAGCTGGTTATCAACAATTGATGGAAGATTTAGCGGTCTCTACAATCTTTTTCACAATGATAGATGTGGAGACAGGAATTCCTAAAATAGTTTCCGCCCCATGTGGTATTGTACCTTTAATATTACCTGTCGGTGCCACACCCGAATATTATGTATATTTTCAATTCACTGCGAGGGATACAAATACACCAGGCAGATATCAAGGTCAATTTTTAATTAGGAATGACGAAGGTAATTTAATTCTTCCAATCAGAGAAGAATTATATATCAACATCCAACCAAGTTTTATTTCAGAAACGGCTTGTTGTTAATTTGATTATTTAAAGTTTTATTTTATATTTGCGATAGAAGGTAAATTTCACGATGGTGTGAAAGCTAATAAACCAACTATATAACATATGATATCAAACGAAGAAATTGAATCGTTCTTACACGGGAATGACCCCGAAGAATTTATAGTCGCAATAGAATACGATTATCGCGAAAATTCCATTTACAAGGTACGTGAAATACCCGGTAAGGGAAAAGAAATCCGTAAAGATACATTCACCCCATTCGCTTGGGTAGGTGACCTGCGTGGTATTAACTTTTACGGTAATTCAAAAGCAGCTCAGAAAGAAGCCATGACCAAACATGGTATTATGATTGACAAATTGGAGACCCACGGTAATGAAAGATTACAGAACGGTATGACGTTCATGGTTAAATCACTTAAAGGTTATAGAGAACTTATCCAATTCTTCAGAGAAGGTGGATGTGACCCATGGGGAGAAAAAACTAAAGACAAAGTAATGATTCTACCTCCTGTAGAACAATATCTCATCTCAAAAGAAAAACGATTATTTAAGGGTTTCGAGAACTATGACGAAGTGACCCGACTTGTATATGACTTGGAGACGACCGCTCTTGAACCAAAGGATGGTCGTATCTTCATGATTGGAATTAAAACAAACAAGGGTTATCACCGAGTGATTGAGTGTATGGATGAGAGAGAAGAAAAAAATGCAATCATTGAATTTTTTAGAGTGATTAACGAATTAAAACCAAGTATAATTGGTGGATATAATTCGGCAAACTTTGACTGGCATTGGATTTTTGAAAGATGTAATATATTGGGAATTGACCCAAAGAAAATATGTAAGTCGTTGCATCCCGACCATTCATTCACAAGAAAAGATTCAATGTTAAAGCTTGCGAATGAGGTAGAAACTTTTACCCAAACTTCAATTTGGGGTTACAATGTAATTGATATTATCCATGCGGTTCGTAGGGCTCAGGCGATTAACTCAAGTATTAAAGCTGCGGGTTTGAAATATATTACCCAATACATTAATGCTGAAGCTCCTGACCGTGTTTATATTGACCACTTGGATATCGGACCATTTTATGTGAAGAAAGAAGATTTTTGGTTAAACACTCAAAACGGTAAGTACAAGAAAGTTGGGGTTGATTCAAAGATTGATGATGTGTGTTCAAAACGCTCTGATGTTTATAACAAGATTACAGGTGACAAGTTAGTTGAGATGTATCTTGACGATGACTTAGATGAAACCCTAAAGGTTGACCAAGAGTTCAACCAAGCATCTTTTCTAATGGCTTCCATGATTCCAACCACATATGAAAGGGTTTCAACCATGGGGACGGCAACTATTTGGCGTCAAATTATGTTAGCTTGGTCGTATAAACATAATTTAGCAATACCGAATAAGCAACCAAAAAGAGATTTTGTTGGGGGATTATCAAGATTACTAAGGGTCGGGTATTCAAAAAATGTATTAAAATTGGACTTTTCTTCTCTTTACCCGTCAATTCAATTAGTTCATAATATATTTCCTGATTGTGATGTTACGGGAGCAATGAAATCACTATTAAGTTATTTTAGAAATACCCGTATTAAGTATAAAAATTTAGCGTCTGAATATAAGAACATTGATAAAAAGAAATCCGAATCCTACGGAAATCGCCAGTTACCAATCAAGATATTCATAAACGCATTCTTTGGGTCATTAAGTGCTCCGTTTGTTTTTAATTGGGGTGATGTTGATTGCGGTGAGAAAATTACTTGTACGGGTAGACAATACTTAAGACAAATGGTTAAATTTTTTATGAAAAAAGGTTATACCCCAACGGTTCTTGATACTGATGGGGTTAATTTTACCTTACCTGAAAATGGGGTTGATGGTAGAACTTATGTTGGTAAAGGTAATAATTGGTTAGTTGTTAAAGATAAAATTTACACGGGTTATGATGCCGATGTTGCCGAATACAATGACTTATTTATGAAAAATGAGATGGGGTTAGACTGTGACGGGACTTGGGATAGTTGTATAAATTTAAGTCGTAAAAATTATGCAACAATGGAGTCAAACGGTAAAATCAAATTGACAGGTAATAGTATCAAATCTAAAAAATTACCATTGTATATTGAGGAGTTCTTAGATAAAGGTGTTAAGATGTTATTAGAAGGTGATGGACAATCGTTTGTGGAGTATTATTACGAATACTTACAAAAAATTTATGACAAACAAATACCATTAAGTAAGATTGCTCAAAGAGCTAAGGTTAAATTAACAATAGATGATTACAAGAAGCGATTAACTACCAAAACAAAATCCGGAAATAGTATGAGTAGAATGAGTCATATGGAACTGGCGATTCAAAATAACTTAAAAGTTAATTTAGGTGATGTAATAATGTATGTTAATAACGGGGTTAAAGCTTCTCATGGAGACGTTCAAAAAAAGAATGATGGGGTTCAAATAAATTGTTATATGTTGGATAAAGACATATTGGATAATAACCCTGATTTAACCGGGGATTATAATGTCCCAAGAGCAATAACTACATTTAACAAAAGAATTGAACCTTTAACCATTGTTTTCAAAGAAGAAGTTAGAAACAATTTAATTGTTAATGAACCCGATAAAAGAGGTATTTTCACTAAATCCCAATGTGAACTTATTGCGGGCGTTCCTTTTGAAGAATCAGACCAAGACACAATTGAGGATTTATTAACTTTAAGTGATGGTGAATTAAAATTTTGGGATAAAGTTGGTGTTGATTGTAATTACATTTACGATTTGGCCGAAGAGGGTTGGGAAGAACTAATAAACTAATTAAAATAATAAAAGTTTGAACTTTACTAAACATCAAGATATTTATATTATATGGGACGACCTAAAAAAGAAGAAAAGGATAAAAAAATTAAAGTAGGTATTTGTATGGATAGACAACTTTATAATGAACTTATGAAAGACGGAGGTAAGATTTCTCAAATAATCGAAAAAATAATTAAAGAATATTGTGGAAACAAAAATTTGTAGTAAATGTAAGATAGAAAAGAATGTTTGTGATTTTTACATTAGCCCAACCACTCAAAGAAACCGAGCGTCATGTAAAATATGTTTTAATTTAGAGGCAAAAAAATACAGAGATTCAAATAAAGAAAAGATAAATGAGTATTCAAAAAAATATAAATTAATTAATAAAGACATTATAAGAAAAAAAAATATTATTTATAGAGAAAAAAACAAAGAAAAGTTAAAAATAAAACAAGTTGAAAGTTCTCGAAAATATTATGAAAATAACCAAGAAATTGCTATAGAAAGAAGTAAAAAGTTTCGTGAAAATAATCCAAAATATTCTTTTGAATATAGAAGAAAAAATCCAACATATAGTAATGACTACCAACAAAATAGGAAAAAATATGACCACATTTTTAAAATTACCCATAATATTAGAGTGAGATTAAATATTTTTTTAAAATCAAATAACATCACAAAAAATAATAAAACTTTTGATATTGTAGGTTGTTCACCTGAATTTCTAAAAGAGTATTTAGAAAAACAATTTACCAATGGTATGTCTTGGGATTTACTTGGTAGACATATCCACATTGACCACATAATACCATTATCGTCGGCAAAAACTGAAGAAGAATTATACAAACTATGTCATTATACAAATCTTCAACCACTATGGGCTGAGGATAATTTAAGTAAAGGTTCTAAAATAATTTAAGAAAAGGTAATAAAAAATATTTTCTAATATTTATTATTGGTGAAATACATTATAACAGAAAATAGATTAGATAAAGTTATATTCAAATTTTTGGATACGAATTATGGTGCTCTTGAACAAAAAAAAGGTAAGTTTGTTGATATTGTTTTTCACTTTACAGGTGAGGAATATGGTGTTTTAGGATGGAAAAAACCGAGAGATTTATATGTTTATTACAAATTAAGAGACGAAATTTCTGACTACTTCGGACTGGAGAAGGTTGATTCCCTAAAGGTTATCGGTAAGTGGGTTGAAGACAGATACAATTTGAAAGTCATAGACACCGCAGTACTTGTGCTACAACAGGTGTTACAGTTGAAGACAGATACAATTTGAAAGTCATAGACACCATGTAATTAATGAAGGCGACGAAGATGTGGGTTGAAGACAGATACAATTTGAAAGTCATAGACACCATAGAACAGCTTGAGAAACTGTTTTTTCGTTGAAGACAGATACAATTTGAAAGTCATAGACACCTTCTACATCAGGCACATATACCTACACCTGTTGAAGACAGATACAATTTGAAGGTCATAGACACCTACCAATGCACAGGTAGTGTATAAAAATTCGTTGAAAATAGATTCAATTTGAAATAAATTAAGAACTTTTCAATCCGTCTGACGACAAAATATACCAGTTTCCACCACAAAATCTGAATTCAATACAAGCATACTTGTCGGCAACTATTTCATCATAGTCCTCATCAATCTTACCTATATTAGGTTTGATTGTTACTTTTGTCATTGCCTTTACCACAATATGGTCAGTTGTTTTGGAATCCAAAATAATTGTAGATTCACTGACATTTCTCACAATAATACATTCCTCTCCGTTGGTTCTATATTCCGACTCGGATACTATTGATACTTCTGATGTTTTTAAAATTTCCCCGTTGATTAATCTTGTTGACGGGATTGTTCTTATAATTGCCATAATATTAAATTACATATATTTGACGAGGCATTGCTCTGAACTTCATTTGTTTATTTAAGTTCTCAGCTATTAATGCCTCTCTTTCCATAACTTTTTCAGGTCTCAATCTTGTTAACCAACCTTCAGCACCTGTAAGTTCTTCTATTAATTTTGTTTTTTCATCTTTACCTTCGGTCAACAAACTTGTGTAGTCCATAGTTATTTCAGAATCAGGTGTTTTTAAATTACCACTGTATTTCCCTCTAACTCTACCTAATGTTTCTTTAACGTAAGCGGTAAACCATCTTCTAACCCATTGTTGTGCAGGTACATTTAAATCAGACCAAGTAAGTTCTTCTAATGGAACATCATTTGGTGATTTAATTACATCAGGATTATTTTTTAAACAATCGGCTCTACTGTCAGGTGTTACATCGTAATACCAATACCACACAGCTTTACCAACGTATTGACTATAGTTACCCCAGTTAAATTGATTACCAGGTGCGTTGTATAATTGTAAATCTTTTTTACCGTCAGGTAATGCTGTAATTCTATAAGTTAAAGAACCACCAAGGATTCTGTTTAAAATATTTGATTCTTGCATTCTTATTAGATAATCAAAACCTGACATCATGAAATAAGACCCTTGATACCCCATTTGAGCAAAACCAGCTTCATTGGCACCTAAACCAGCACCACCAAATCCACCAATACCACCCATACCAAATGCGGTAATGGGTTGGTTACTAAACCATAACACTTCGTTTATTTCACGACCTGCAGGGATTTCATAGTTTTGTTTGTTCTGTTCAAGAATGATATAATCTTTCTTTAATACCCAAGGACCTTCCGCCTGAAGACCCACGATTTTTGAATATGAATATGAGAATTGTTGTTCAAAATCCATTGTTCTGGTAATCAATGCTCTTGAAACTGATTTTTCGGTCATATTAAGATTAACCAAGTTAACCCACTGACTATCAATTAACCAATTTAAGATATATTGTTCATAATCTTGTATAGAGAGTTCCATTAAAGAATCCATCATTTCATCTTCAATTTCAACACTCCTAATTGGGGCACCCAATAGATGTTTGACTCTGGTATAAATTTTTGACCTTTCTGGTTCTGGAATAACTGCCATATCTAATAAATATCAATTAGTTTATTATTGTATATTGTACATTAGTGAATCCACAGGAAACACAAAATTACCTCTTACGATTTTTGGTTTTTTATTAAATATTAAAACATTCTTTCCTTTTTGAAAAATCATGAGGTCTGTGTTATAAATCTTAACACTCGCAGTTCCCTCTAAGGTAATACCATCTTCAGATACAATAATATTTCTGAAAGGTTTGATTTGAGCGGTATATTTTTTCTCATTATTTTTTAATTCCAAATCTATTCCTTGGATGGCATCTTTCTTACTTCCTAACTCACTTATTATTTCAACTTCAAACTCGTTGCCAAAATGTCTTCTAATAATTGCGGCAGTAATCGCTTCTCTTTTTGAACCGGCTTTATCTTTTTCAGTTAAGGTTCTTAACAAGTTATGAAGAGTTGAACTATCTTTATCAAATATTCTATATTTGTAATGGTCTATTGCTCTTATAAATCTTTCAACCTCTTTTTTCTGCTCTGATGGAGTTTTATCCATGAAGTTTATTGGAACCTTGTTTGGAATAGTTGCAATCACTTTATTCAAATCTTTCAACAAAATACAGAACGCAGTATAATTTGTATTTAACTTATTGATTACCGACCTACCAGGTCCCTCAAGATTATAGACACCAGGTAATTGGTCATTTTCGGGTGTTGAAATATAATTTTCAGAAAACATTTCTTTCATAATTTTGTTAATCCCATTCATGTAAGTCCATTTAATATCTGAATTAACATTGAATAACATTCTATAAAATTCATTTTCAGAAGAAGAACACATTTCAGATTTACCTTCAGTTAATACTTGTTTCATCTTGGTTGATTCTGCCAATTTCGTTTCAATTTTCATTTCATACATTTTACTAACAAAATCCCAATTAACAACTTTCCAAAAGTTTGTAATGTATTCATCTCTTTTGTTTTTATATTTCAAGTAATAAGCATGTTCCCATAAATCTAATCCGAGTAATGGAAATCCACCACCTTCAATCACATTCATTAATGGATTATCTTGGTTTGGTGTGGACATAATCTTCAAAGTATTTTTTGAAGTTAGTATTAGCCATACCCATCCTGAACCGAATCGGTCTTTGGCTTGTTTTTCAAATTCTTTTTTGAAGTTGGTAAATGTCCCCCATTGTTTGGTTATCTTTTTATAAAGTTCACCGTCTAATTTTTTGGGAGTTGGGGTTAGCATGTTCCAAAACAATGCATGATTAAATGCACCACCTGCATTATTTCTTATGTTCTTATCAAAACGACTGATGGTCTTGATAATTTTTTCTAAATCTAAATCCCCATATTTTTTCTTAGATAAAGCGTCGTTTAGTTTATTAACATAATTCAAGTAATGTTTTGAATAATGTATTTCCATTGTCTCAGGGTCAATAAACGCCTTCAGGGCTGAATAGGAGTAAGGTAATTTTTCTATCCCTATTTTTTTCATTTCTGTAATCAACAACTCTTTTTCTTGGTTAATGTGGTTTTCAAGTATTTGTGTTTCTAGTTGTTGGATTTTCTTTTGTGTTTTTTTCATAATTTTGGATTATCCGTTGTATATAAATAATCCGTAGTTGATTAATATCTCAACTGATTGATTCTTTGTAGTATTTCTTCTGCGGTATCGGCGGTGTTTATATTATCACCCATTACGGTTGCAATAACTTTTTTCTTGTTATTAACAATATCGTAAATAACACTTTCAATTGTATTTTGATATATTGGATAATAAACCAAAACATTGTTTTTTTGACCATAACGATAACTTCTATCCTCCGCTTGGGCGTGGTCTGACGGAAGGAATGATAGGTCATTGAATATTGCGGCTTCTCCTGCCGTCAAAGTAATACCCGTTCCTGCTGCTCTTATATTACCAACAAAAACTTTAACTTTTGGGTTTTCTTGGAATTGGTCAACACTATATTGTCTCTCATGTTGAGACATTGACCCATCTAATTTAACCGCCGCTTTTCCAAAGTGTTCGGTTATTTTGTTTAGTGAATCAGTAAAGTTGCAAAAGATGATAACTTTTTTGTCTTGTTCCAAAATGTTTTCCGCAAGTTCAATTGTCTCTTTAATTTTTTCGTCGGCAATAATTTGTCTAACTTTTGTTAGTTTGGTGAACTGAACGGTAAGTGATTTTGACTCCTCAGGGTTTTTATCATACCAATCATAATATTCACCCATAACCTCTTCATATTGTTTTGATTTTAATTTCAAATACACGGGGGTAATAATCTTGTCAGGTAAATCAAGAACATTTTCTTTTAACCTTCTTAAAATTGTTCCTGAAGTTCTGTCTCTTAATTCTTCAAGGTTTGATGCTCCCGTTACATTCCAAACTTTTTTTCCACCAACATTAAATTGATATCCAGCACAATATCTAATGGCATAAGCCATCCAATTTCTACTTACAGGAGAATCAACCAAACTTAGTAGATTAAAATAATCCATTGGTCTTGAGGTCATTGGAGTTCCACTTAATAACCATAATCTTTCCGATGTTTTTGCAATATCATTAATTAGTTTTGTCCTCTGAGCCTGAGGATTTTTTGCCATATGGCATTCGTCTATTATAATTAAATCAAATTTTGATTTTAATATCTGCGAACTACCATTTTTTTTTGTTTCGTGAAAGTTTTTGATAATGTCGTAGTTTATGATAACAAAGTCATGTTCGGTACTGAAATTTTTACCTTCAGCAATATAAACGGATTTGTCAGAATAATTTTCAATTTCTCGTTTCCAGTTAATCTTAAGAGTTGCGGGACAAATGATAAGAATCTTCTTAGCCCCCGTCTCTAACGCTGCAATAATTGTTGAAGTTGTATTGTGGGTAACGATACAATGTTCAGCAACATATAATTTGTCAGGAGAATCCACTGAAATACAAGTACATTCATCTTCACCATACTTTTCAATATTGGTTATATAACGACCTGTTGGATATTTCTTTGGTTCATTATATTTATCCGCCTTTCTTTTTAATCTGAAAGGATTCATTCCTGGTGGTAATTTCACATTTAATCTATAAGAAATACTACACTCAACTCTAATACCATTTTTTTTATAAAAACTTCTTCTTGACTTTTTTCTACAAATACCTCCTAAAGTTTGTACAATTTCAGCAACATCGTCACATAGTTTTTCTGATATTGTTGAAAATTCAGTACCATTAAATTCACCATTTTTTGATAACATACAATGGCCATCAGTATCCATTAGTCCTTGAAGTATTGCCAGACGATTCTCAATTGATGAGTACTTGTAGATATTGGGTATAAATTTGTTGTGAGAACGAGTATGTTCGATATTCAGATTGAATAACGAATCACCAACGTTAATATATCCATTTCTTTTGTTGTCCTGTGGTTTGTTTTCTTTTAAACCAAACCCTTCAAATAATTCATCATAATCATCTTTGTGTAGTGAAAATTTTATATTTTTACTCTTAAATGAACCATCCCCTAAACCCAACCCTAACAAATATGGGTCTATAGGTAATACGTCTTCGTTTTCAAACTCAATTGGTTTAACAATCGGTATTTGCCATTTGTTATTACCGTTAGGTGATTTATAATAAGTTTCAATTTCATATTCCCTATCCTTGTTATATCCGTTACCACCCACCGTTATTTTACCACCCTCAAACATTTGTTTTGTTGACAGTACTAATGATTTTTTTATTCTATCATTTTTTCTATTTTTACCGTAATTTGGGGAAGATACTGACCAAAGATGTTCATCACCAGCAATTATTGTATAACCATCATTAAAAGTTATTTTATATGTTTCTTTTTTACCCTGTGGAAATACTCCAATGACATTACATGGTTTACCATCTGACCCAATTACCCTATCTCCAATCACAATATCACCCATTCTTTTAGTACCTAACTCATTATAAATTAATGTGTTATTGGTTAAAAATTTTCCCAAACCCATATCATCGGCTAAAATAAACTTTTTATTCTCAACTAATTTTTGGATTGCTTCTTTTTGGTGTTCAAGTGGTGGACGGTGAGAATATTTGGAATAATCAATAACAACATCTTTAACTGAATTATCTTTAATAATAGCGGCCTTTGGTAACCAAAAATCGTGTAATTCTTCTTTTTCAAAAACTTTACCCCAAATGTGGTATGCCTTTTCTTTATCGGCTAATAGCTTCTCAACCCATATTTTTTGTGGGATTTCTGTATATAATTTATCGTCTGCTAACTTTTGAGCAAAGTAGGCATCAAGAATCACCCACTTCTTTGCAACCTTTGGTTGATTGTCGTGGAATGATAAAATATACTCCGATTGGCTTCTTGTTGGGTAGAACTTCTTGTTAATCTGTGATTTCCGTTTCAGTTCCAAAAGGTAGTTATTACCACCTTCATATGTTTCAAGAATCGCCATCGCTTTTGACTCCAAACTTATTTCCATTCTTTTAAATAAAAGTTTGCTTTAAATATAAGTAAAAATAAAGTATTTATCAATATATGCAAAAATTAGTTCCAATTACAAGGTTAGGCAAATTCTTCGGTGAGGAGGATTTTGCATTAGATATTGGTATGGGTGAAGAGTGGTTAGTGGGTGATATGAATTTCACGGTTGTGTTATACCGTGTTGATAGATATCGTACAAAAACTGATGATGTATATGGTGAAGTTTTAGAAGATGGAATACAATTCATGGCTCCTATAGAATTGAACGGTTATGTTCAAATCATGGCACCAACCAACAAATTATTGGGTAATACAAAAGTTAAACAAGATGAACCTGGTAATATGAAATTTTCTATTTATCAAAAAACTCTTGATGATTTGAATGTTAATATTCTAATGGGTGATTATTTTGGATATTATGAAACTGAAGACCGAGTTAGGTATTATACGGTTATTGATGATGGACTTGTTAAGTCAGACAATAAACATACTTATGGTGGTTACAAACCGTTCTATAGGACTATCATGGCAACATACGTAAGTGAAAACGAATTTAGAGGATTATAATGAAAGTAGTAATAACAGAATCTCAGTTTGATAATTTATTTTTGGGTAAGAAAGTTATGGTGTATTATAATTTACACAAACATACTTTTTCGGTTACCTATGACGGTAAAGTTA
>Ga0209296_1000885_pt1 | contig 24610 bp, 20 predicted proteins | sample S_130206_EF_Meta_FD_187319 | JGI IMG/M metagenome (GOLD analysis project Ga0209296, IMG submission 187319) | Freshwater microbial communities from Lake Simoncouche, Canada to study carbon cycling - S_130206_EF_MetaG (SPAdes) (version 2) | ecosystem: Environmental > Aquatic > Freshwater > Lake ...
CATCGCGTTTAAAATTAAAGACAAGGATAGGCATTTTTCCTTCTCTGCACAAACTAATTGCAGACATATCCATGACTCGAAGGTTATCGCGAAGAATCTGGCTGTAGGTCAGATTTTCATAACGAACGGCATGTGGGTTTAATTCTGGATCTTCGCTGTATACCCCATCAACACGAGTTGCTTTCAGGAGAATCTCCGCAGAAAGTTCACGTGCTCGAAGTGCTGCAGCTGTATCGGTTGTCACAAAAGGGTTTCCGGTGCCGCCCGCTAGAATCACGATCCGACCTTTTTCAAGATGCCTGATGCAGCGCCTGCGGATATAGGGCTCTGCAAGGGTTTCCATGCGAAGAGCGGTTTGCAATCGGGTTTCGCAGTTTAAGCTTTCTAAAGCTTCTTGAAGAGCTATGCCATTAAGAACGGTGGCAAGCATACCCATGTAATGTGCGGAAGCTTGTTTGATTACATCGCCCCCTGCACTAAATTGAGCGCCACGGAGGATGTTTCCTGCTCCTACAACAATTGCGAGTTGCACGCCCCGTTGTACTATTCTTTGCGCTTGCCTGGCTATATTCAGCGTCTCATCAATGCTGATGCCCGACTTACCAGCAGGGCAGAATCCCTCGCCGCTAATTTTTAAAATAACCCGCTTATATTTCGGGCTTAGTTCTTCTGCTGAAAGATTGTCATCCATGATTGCATCTCGTTAGTATCAAAGTCCCTAATTACAAATCTTAGATCATTATAGGTTCTCTAGGGTGTTTTGGCAGCGAAGAAATTTTAACAACCCAGATCTCGGTCCCGACCAACGATTTCCCATTTTCCGATGACCTGATTATTGGCAATGGCAATCGCATACCGATGCAAGGCGGTGGTGGGGCAAATATGAACAGGAATCGCAAGAATGGAGTCGCCAAGGTTGAACTTTTCAGGATTGGGATGCTTCAGCATCAAGTGTTCTTCGCTATGGCCCACAAATTCGAATTCGGGATGGTGTGGGAAAATGCAGCGTTTCCCGGGTGGCTGATCTCCCGACACAGCTTTATACCCGAGGTCAACGGTAATTCCATTGGTACCTTGCTTGCTGATCACCCGGGTTAATAATCCTGCACCGTATTTGAATGGTTTTAGTTCGGTGTAGCGATTGCCGTAGCCAAAATCATGGAGAGTAAGTGTGCCAGGCGAGCATTCTAACCCAGGTACATTTAATTTGCTGTAAAGGATAAAAGTTGGAGTGCCTCCGGAAATAATTTTTGGGACAGCAAGCCCGCTTTTTTCTAAAGTTGCCCGCATCTCTACAATTTTGTTCCAGACCCTATCATGCTCGGCCAATCTGTCTGCATGGTTCTCCAAGTTATTGTGCCCATCGTAGGTGTGAAACCCCGCAGCTTTAATGCCCTTAGTAGAAGAGAGTGTGCGGTAAAGATCCAACGCAGTAGCTTCAACCGGGAATCCCGTTCGTTTAAATCCCATGTCTAAATCCAGCAAAACTTCTAAAGTAAGACCCTCTTTGCTCATTGCATTTCCCAGCATTGCTGCAGCTTCTGGGTGATCTACGCTTACAGAAAATTTAGTACCTGCATACTTTCGAATAAGGTTAGGAAGCCTTTTCAGATTAGGCCCAACCATAGGGTAGGCGATAAAAACATCTGGGGCTCCGCACATTCCAAGCATTTCGGCTTCTGCAATGGTTGCAGCTTTGTGCTTCGTTAATCCTTTGGCTAGTTGGATTTTCACTACCTCTGGGCACTTGTGGGTTTTCACATGCATGCGCAGGCGCTCTGGTTGGTTGCCAACCCAGCTTAGGCAGGTATCGATATTGTGTTTGATTTCATCAACAAAAAAAAGAAGCGAGGGGGAGGGATGTTCTGCGAGTTGTTTTAAATCAGTAATCATGATCTACATTCCTAAAGAGTATGTTGATGAGGATAAGATAATCCTTTTTTTTGGGATATGTAAGTCTATGAATAAACATTTTGTCTTTTAGTTTGAAGAGTTTTTGATAACTCAGCGATGCGATTTGAGCGAGTATGGCACTTCCATGCCGTGGTTTTTTAGTAGTGATTCATCTGCAAGAATTGTTTTAACGGGACCATCTGCCACAATTTTGCCCTGATCTAGCAGAATTGCCCGAGTGCAAGTTTCCAGAGCCATTTCGAAATCATGGGTTGCAATCAGTTTGGTGTGGCTGTTTTCGTTGAGGATATTGATCAGCGATCTTCTGGAACGATGATCTAAGAATTGCGAGGGTTCATCTAAAAGAAGAATATCTGGGTTCATTGCCAGCAACCCTGCGAGGGCGACACGTCTTTTTTCCCCTCCAGAAAGTTGATGGGGAACCTTGTTTCTTTTTTCGATCAGGCCAACTTCTTCGAGTGCGATTTCCACCCGTTGCTTTACTTCTGCTTTACTTAATCCCTGATTGATGGGGCCAAATGCGATATCTTCTTCGACGGTTGGGCAGAATAATTGGTCATCACTGTCTTGAAATAATAAAGCTGCTTTTGAAGGAAGAAGTGCTTTGTTGTTTCCTTCCAACGCATTGATACCTGAAATGTTGAAGATTGATGCCCGGAAAGAGACAAGCCCAGCGATGCAAAGGAAAAGGCTGGTTTTGCCTGCACCGTTGGGGCCAATGATTGCAATAGATTCGCCTGGGTTGATCTGGAGACTGATCTGATGAATAGAATTGGTGCCATCTGCGTAAGCGTGTGAAAGTTCCTGGATGTTGATGATTGGATTGATCATGATTAATAACCCAGCCAGAAATCGAGTGCCAAAAGAGAGGACGGGATAAGAAGCATGGCAAAGAAAAAGCCGAATTCGCGCCAGGTTGTTTTAGGTGTATCAAGTGAATTAAAGACGCCATTGAATCCGCGAGCTTTAATTGCCAAGCCTACATGTTCACTGCGGTCTAGTGCCCTTACAAGCATGTTTGCACTAAGCCTGGCAATGGTTTTGTAGGAACCCAAGCTTGAATTTATTTTGTAACCTCTGGCCCGTAGAGCAACGCGCATGCGTTTAAATTCGTGTGAAAGAAGATCGAGATGCCTGAATCCAAGCCAGAATATGGAGCATATTTTAGAAGGTAGCCCGAGGCCGTTTGCGCCCCGAACCAAATCGTAAATGGTTGAACTTCCAATCAAGGCAAGGGCCAGTGTGCTGATTGCAAGGCCTCGCGAAAAAATTAATAGTGAGGTATCCAGTCCCTCTTTACTTGCTTTTAATATTCCCCATTCAAAGACGGTTTCACCGGGTGTAAGGAAGGGGGTAGGCAGAATAAAAACGAGAAGTCCCGCGATAATCCAAAAAATTCTAGGCAACCACCAGCCAAAATCCGGCCAAGTGCAAACTAATAACATCAAGGATGCTCCAAAGCCAATCACTGCAATTGTTGATGTTTTTAGAAAAGCTATGCAAAGCATCGCAAAGAAAAAACCTGCGACTTTCCAGCGGGCATCAAGGCTTTTCAGCTTGGAGGTGCGGTGATCTGGGTAGTCAAAAGTTGAAGTCATGCCTTGGTTTGATTCCCTTGGTGGTTTTGATTGCTGGCTTGAAGAAACTGCAAATAAAACCCTATGCTTATGTTTTATTAACATTGGCGTTCATTTTCTTGCAATGATGTTCAAACAATCTAAAATCTGTGCTTCTGAATGAATGTTTAAACTTGATTGGGAAAATGATGGAAAACTCTCCTTTGCTTTTGGCTGTGTCTTTTACCCAACAGCTTGATCCGCTAGCTGGGTTGGTTTCAGCCTCCGCTTTCTGGTCTACAGTTGTTGCAGCTTTACCTGTAATTGTGCTTTTTTGGTTGTTAGTGGTTTCGCGCTGGTCTGCGCCTCTCGCAGGTGCGGGTGCAACAATTGTTGCGGGTATCCTTGCTCATTTTGTTTATGGAACACCATTGGTCATTGTTTCGATGGCTTTTGTGAATGGGGCACTTTTTGGTTTATTGCCCATTGGTTGGACTGTTTTTAATGCAATGCTGCTTTACAACATGACTGTGAGTACCGGCCAGTTTGAAATTCTAAGGCGCTCGGTTGCAGGACTGTCGAATGATTGCAGATTGCAGGCTATTCTGATCGCTTTTGCTTTCGGGGCATTTCTTGAAGGCGCTGCTGGCGCTGGAGCACCCGTTGCTATTTGTGCAGCCATTTTGGTCGGATTAGGGTTCCATCCTTTGCAAGCTGCTGTTTTATGTCTGCTTGCCAACACTTCGCCTGTAGCTTATGGCGGATTGGGCACGCCCTTAATCACCCTTACTGGCGTTACGGGAATTCCAACTGAAGTTCTTAGCACCATGGCAGGGCATCAATTACCTTTGCTTTCGCTTTTAGTTCCTGCCTACATGATTTGCTGCTTATGTACCTTAAAGCAAGCATTTGAAGTATGGCCTGCATTGTTGGCCGCGGGTGGATCGTTCGCACTGTTTCAATACTTCTTTGCGACCATGCATAATTATGTCGAGGGGTTGATTATTTATCCCATGACAGATATCGGTGGAGGCTTGTTTTCGTTGGTTGTAACTGCATTATTTTTGAAAGTTTGGAAACCTAAGGTAATACTTCCAGCTACGGGTGGGCAGATGATTCCAACTTCTGAAAACCATGCGGATGAGTTGACTGCAGGCAAAGTTGCTAAAGCTTGGATGCCTTATGTTTTAATGTCGGTTTTATTGCTTCTTGCTGGAATTGTAAAGCAGAAAGAGGGGCAGGGGCCTGTTGAAATCTTTGGTGAATTGAAGGCAAGTTATAAAATCCCATTGCCTGGCTTGCATGAAGAAGTTTTGCGTGATGCCAAGTTGCATGACTTTAGTTTGGGTGAACAGAAAAAAGAAAAAGCAGAGTTTAATTTTATCTGGTTGACCGCACCGGGTTCTAGTGTGTTTCTTGCTGCATTGATTTCCATCCCTTTGCTTGGTATGACGATTAATCAATTTTTTAAAGTGCTGCGCGAAACGATTGATCAAATGACGGTGCCCATTCTTACCATCATGTTTATGCTTGGGCTTAGTTATCTTACTCGCTATGCAGGGATGGATGCGACCCTTGGGGTTGCGTTTGCCCAAACAGGTTTCATGTACCCTTTTTTCGCAGCAATTTTAGGTTGGCTGGGTGTCTTTCTTACCGGTACAGATGCGGGAAGCAATGCCTTGTTTGGTAGTTTGCAAAAAATTACTGCTGCCGAAATCCATACTGCGGGGATCTTTCAACATCTTTCCCTGCCACAGGCTGAGGTTCTTATTTGTACCGCTAACAGCACCGGGGGCGTCATGGGCAAAATGATCGATGCCCAAAGTATAGTTGTTGCAACCTCGGCAACGGGGCAGTTGGGTAAAGAAGCTGATATTTTCAGAGCAGTTATCTGGCATAGCATTTTGCTTGCTAGTATCATTGGGATAATTACACTCCTGCAAGCCTATTTGCCCCCATTTACCTATCTTGTTCCTGGTTATTTGCGGTGAGTGGGAGGTATAGAAAAAGAATCCGATCTTCTATTGGATTTTTCCAGACCGCCACTGTATAAACAATGCTTGCAGATTTAACTTTTTAATAAGGAGGCAGATTGCCATGCGTTGCGCTGCCAAGTTTTCAAAACCAGTTTCTTCCCTGATCGCTTTCTTGGTTACTTTTCTAACCTTTGGTGGTTTTGCTTTTGCTGATTCTGAAACTAGGTTGTTTAAAATTAAAATCGATGGCAAACCTGCCGGTGAAATGACAATGAATATCACCAAGGCGGAGGATGGGAGCATTACCACTTCCATTGATACAGAACTGACGGTTAATGCTTATTTGGTATTCACTTATCGCTATAGTTTTCATGGTAAGGAAGTCTGGAAAGATGGTGCACTACAGAAGATAGAATCTTCGACCAATGACAATGGTACGAGGTATTCGATGTTAGCTGTAAAAGAAGGTCCAGGGATGAGGGTGCGAGTTAACAATCAAGAAAAGATATCCCGTGGCGAAGCTTGGGCTACTACTTTCTGGTGCCTGCCCGACCCTGCGAAGCGCAAAGGTCTTATCCCCCTTATTGATGCGGAATCAGGCAAGGATGTGGATGGAAACCTTCAGTTTCAGGGGCAACAGCAAACCAGCATTGCTGGGCAAAACGTTAATGTCAACAAGTACAAGGTTTTTAGTAAATCCAATACCGACCTATGGTTTGATGGTACCGACAGGATTGTAAAGCAATCTTGGTTGGAGGATGGCCATAAGGTTGAGGTTGAGATGTCTAGTTTGAAACGCAATTAAGTTTTGATGATTTGAAGGGGATGATCCCCCAGAAGTTTTTTGCCAAGGAGGGCATTTGCAATGGATCGTGATAAAATAAGGTCAACAATAGCAGACATCATTGAAAACGACCTAGGCGTTAGGCATGAGGATTTAAATGATGAAATCACACTCAGGGATGGCTTGGGATTGGATTCTGTTGATATCGTGAGCGTTATTTCGCAGGTTGAACGCCAGTTCAAAATAAGGCTTTCACAAGCAGATTTAGAACAAATCTCGACCGTTGGGCAGGTTTTGGATTTGATTGTTTCAAGAACATCAGATCATTTTAAATCAGAAGCAGCTTAAAAGCTTTTAAATCATAACAGTACAAAAGCATTGGTAATCAAGCTGCGTTCTTTAAGGCTGCAGTTGGAAATTCAATTTCTTTTTGAAGCTCTCTGAATGCGTTTACTAGATCTTTAACGGAATCAGGTCTGTGGTTTGCATTGACCTGAATTCGAAGCACGCCACCATGATAAGGCACTGCGGGGAAGATTACCGACTGTACATAAAACCCTTTTTGAAACAGAATGTGACCTGCCTTCAGAGTTTGCTCTTCATCGCCAACCACTACTGAAACAATGGGGGTGGCCCCGCCCAGAACTTGTAATCCTTGGCTTCGTAATCCCTGCACTAAAATATTTAGATTTCGTTTCAGTCTTCCAATGATCAGTTCGTATTCGCCTGAAGACAAAATATCGCAAACAGTGCAAATTGCATCCAGATAAGGAGGGCCTACAGGTCCCCCAAAAATGAAGGTGTTCGATTTCCACTTCAGAAGGCTTTTCATTTCTTGAGTGCAGCCGATGAAGCCTCCTAGGCAGGAAAATCCTTTGGATAACGATCCCACCAAGAGAATGTTTTCGTAATTTCCCACGGCATCCAGAACGGTTCCCCGGCCTTTGGTGCCTACCACTCCGGTTGCATGGGCATCATCAACATAAAGAATTGCGTTATTATCCATGCAAACTTTATTCAGTTCTTTAAGGGGTGGAATTACCCCGCTCATGCTGTAAATGCCATCAATTGCAACGAGGGCATGGCGGTATTTGCCTGCAGATTGTAAAACTTTTGCAAGCGAGGATGGGTCGCAATGTTCAAAGAAAAGAACTTGTGATCCGTTGGCCTTGGCGATTTTTGCACCTTCTTGAATCGAATTATGGCAGTGCTGATCGAGTACAACAATATCTTGTTTGCCAACAAGCCCGGGGATTGCGCCTACGTTTGCCAAGGTGACTGAAGGGTAAATTAAAACAGCTTCGATTCCAAGCCATTCGGCTAATTTTTCTTCTGCTAGCACATTCGTTTCAACACTAGAGAATGCGCGGGAGGCACCGTTGTGGGAACCCCAGCGTTCGATGCCATTTCTTAGGGCATCTTTAACTCGTTCATCTTGATCAAGCCCGAGGAAACTATCTGAACCGAAGTTCGTCACCGTTTTTCCGAGAAAATCAACTTTGCGATCTTCCCCAATAGAGCCCATGGAAAGATCCTTGAGCATGATTTCGGAAAATTGTTCAGCAAAGTGACTCAAAAATTTGATCAACCCGGTTTGTTTCAGTGTGGTTGTAAGTTTGTTTAGAGGGGTCATCGAGTTTGAATTCCACCTGTTTACTTGTGCCTGGCCAAAATACTAAATTTAAAACGGCCTAAGTTTGTATCGGCATACAGGTGTAAAAACTCAAAGATTAAAGTTAAAATCGGCGAAATAGTTAGCGTTTTACAGGAAGGTGAAAAACTTTAGAAAAACGTGAAGAATCATTAAAGAAATTGCGTTTAAATGAAGGAATCCATTTCCTCGTGAGGAAATAGAATTTCGGGGCAATTTTGCTGGTTTGATTTGCTTAATTCTACTGCGTGCCCTTTTAGATATGCCAAGATGTTTTCTATTTCGATATCCGAGCGTCTTGGGTCTCGATGGCCCAGATGCAAAGATTTTGCGTTGGCAGCAAAAGCAGTTAATAGGCACCATTCCATAGGGGAATGCCCCCAACCAATTCGCTTGGTGGGGAACCCAGATCCTATACCAGCCTGGCCCAGATATTCAGAAAGTAGGAATTGACCATCAAGGTAAATTGCATCAGCATTTTTGCAGAAGTTTGCAAGTCCGATATCTGTCTCGGTTAATTGCTCGTGATCAGATGCGTAAACATAGGACTTTCCCTTGGATTCAATTTTGTAGGCATTTGCACTGCCCGGATGATTAAGCTGGAAGTGAGAGATTTTTGTAGATCCGATGACCAGGGGAGAGTTTTCTTCGAAAGGTGTTATTTTCTTGATGGCTTTTATTTTTGACAAAATCGGTGGATAAAGAGAGTTAACCATGTCTGAGTTTTGGCCGAAAAAATCGATTAGATTTCCTGCAACCTTTTCGCACCCATACAGGTCGAAAGAATTGGTTGGATCGTAAAATGACTGACACATTGGCAAGCCGAATAAGTGGTCGTAATGCATATGGCTAAATAGTATCAAACCTTTTCTTTTTTCATTCGGAAGGTTTGCCCACTTAGATTCAAGATTAATTCCAAAGTTTATTACTCCTGTACCGCAATCGATCACAATCATGCAGTCTTCTGTGTTGATTTCAACACAAGAGGTGTTTCCGCCAAAAGTGGATTTCAAAGAGAAAGGCAGATGATCATGAACCATTTTTGCAACACTTGATTCCAGATTTACATGATCAATATCTTTTAGATGCCCACTCTTGGCCAGTGTGCAAATTGAATCAATAATTTTTTCGGTAACCTCGGAAGGTTTTAAAGGTGAGGAAATACTGCCACTAGTGCCCCAGTATTTTACATGGATATTCCAGTTGTTTTTTGCGTTATGTTCATTCATAAAATTTAGTGTCCTGCGAGGCCGCCCTCAACTCGGTGATCTAATCCCGGGTGCAATAGTTTTGTTTTTGGATCGATAAGAATTGAATGAGCATCGCCCTGCCTTCTGGATGAAATATTGTGCCCCATGTTGCGGAGCTTTTTCATGTTTGCCTCGTACTTTGCATTACCCGCTTCCTCGAAATAAGCTTTATCAGGGAACCATTGGTGATGCAATCGCGCAGCATCAACCGCTTCCTGTGCGGTCATTTCGAAATCGATGACATTAATAATGATATTAAATACTGTGTTAATGATGGTTCTGCTGCCCGGGCTACCTGTAACAAGGTAAGGGGTGCCATTTTTTGCAACGATGACCGGGGTCTGCGAGCTGAGCATTTTTTTTGAGGGCGCAATCAGGTTTGCTTTAGTGCCGACTCTTCCAGCTTTATTTGTTTCCCCCGGAAACCAATTGAAATCAAGCATCTCGTTGTTGAGAAGAAATCCTGCGCCTCTTACCATTACTTTGGATCCGTAACTTTGCTCTAGAGTGTAGGTGTTGCTTATTGCCATGCCTTGCCCATCAACGATTGAAAAATGGGTGGTGTCTTCGCTTTCCTTGGAGATGTTGAAATCCATGGCGAGATCGGCACTGGGGGTTGCTTTTTGCAGGTTGATACCAGCAGCAAGATTTTTTGCGAACTCTTTATCTAGGAGAGTTGCAGGAATATCCACAAACCCTTGATCTCCAAGATGCCTGGCTCGTTCACAAAAAGCACGCCTCATGGTTTCGATAAGCAGATGAAAAGTTTCAGGCGACCAGCGCCCCATCTTTTTGATGTCTATCGGTTCGATCATATTAAGCATTAAGCCTAGGGTAATAACCCCTGAGCTAGGTGGTGGAGAACCGTAAATTGAATACCCTTTGTATTCCAGCTTGATAGGTTTTCTTTCTCTTGCTTGATAAAGAGCCAAATCGTCTTTGCCTATTAAACCGGCTCCCATTTTCATTTCGTTGCTAATAAGATCAGCGGTGGTGCCCAGGTAGAATTCATCAGGGCCAAACTTTGCGATTTTAGTGAGGGTGTTTCCCAAATCTTTTTGAACGAGAATATCGTTCGCTTCCCAATTATTGGTTCCATTAGTTGGTTTAAAAACCCTCTGAAGTTCTTCGAATTCTTTGGAAGTTGAGAGCAATCCGTTTAAGGAATTAGCAAGTTGCTTGCTAACCGGAAAGCCTTTTTCTGCAAGTTCAATAGCGGGGGCAAGAAGTTCAGCCCAAGGTTTTGAACCAAAGCGCTGGTGCGCCAAAGCTAGACCACGAACTGTGCCAGGCACGCCTGAAACTTTATGGGTGAACATGCCATCAGTTTTTTTAAAGACAGTTTCGAAAGCTGCTTTCGGGGCCATTTCTCGATATTCAAAAACCGTAGGTTCGCCTTTGCCAAAGGGCGGGTGAACCACCATGAATCCCCCGCCTCCGATATTGCCTGCTGCAGGGTGTGTTACTGCTAGTGCAAAGGCGGTTGCAACTGCAGCATCAACAGCATTCCCACCAGATTTAAGGATTTGTAAACCTGCATCAGAACCCGGTTGCGAAACAGAAACAACCACGCCTTTATTGAATGATTCTGCACCTTGCGAAAAAGTGCAAGTGAGTGCAAGTGTAACTAGAATGCAAATGTTATAAGCAATCTTCATAATGGCCCCAATGTGAAATCAAACACTAGGCCTATGGTAACGATTTATGGCAAATTAAATAAGATGAAAACTGAATCAAGAAAAAGCAGGGATGGGGGTGCCGTAATAGATATTGTTCGGGCGTTGAGTGGCGTCATGCCAAACTGCATCAGAGGGGATGCCAAGAGAGTTGTAAATGGTTGCAGCGAAACTTTCTGGGGTGTAAGGTTCAGTAGCGGGGAAGCCACCATTTTTATCTGAACTACCAACAACCGTACCGCCTGGAATGCCTGCCCCAGCAAAAAAGACGCTTTGCACAGCGCCCCAATGGTCTCGGCCTGGAAGTTTATAATGTGCAGGTAGCCCGAAGATTTTCGGGGTCCTTCCAAATTCGCCCGCCATTACTATTAGTGTGCTTTTTAATAATCCGGATTCTTCAAGATCATCAAGAAGGGCAGAGAGGCCTCTATCGGTTGGGGGAAGCAGTTTTTCTTTAAGATGGGGGAAGGCATTGCCATGCGTATCCCAAGTTTCATTATTTCCCAGATTAACTTGAATGAGCGGAACGCCAGCCTCTGCTAAGTTTTTAGCCATCATAAGCGACCAGCCGAAGGAATTCTTGCCATAGCGTTCCTGCTGTTTTTCCGGAGCCGTAGTAACATCAAAACAAGTTCGAACTTTAGGATCAACAAGAAGTGAAAGAGCACCTTGATGAAAACGATCAAATTGGTTGATGGTAGCCACGGTTTCGAGATCGCTGACTTGCTTGTCTAGATTTTTCATAAGAGAAAATCTGTTTTGCAAACGGGTGTTGGTCAAGGATTCAGGAAGAGAAAGATTGGGAGCGACAAAGGCCCGCTTTAATCCCTTGCTATCTCTTTGTTGATGATCGAATTCATGGGTGGGAAAGGCTCCGTAAGCTTTGGAATCGAAGGGTGAAGCCTCGATGAACCATGGATCACCCCGGGTTCCCATTTGACCGCCAAATTGCCCAGGAATAACCCGGCCTGAATTGTGAACCAATTTCTCGGGCAAAACTATTGCAGGTGGAAGGTTGTTGCTTGGTCTGGTTACATTGCCAATGATTGATGCCATCGATGGCCAATCAGAGCTTTTTGGTTTGCTTGGGTCGAACCCCGCAGGGGAGTCTGAACGCCCGCTCAGCATGATTAAATGACCAAGTGAATGATCATTGGTGCGGTGAGTTAAAGAACGAAGCAATGCCCATTTGGAACTGCGAGCAGCAAGCATTGGTAAATGCTCACAAATGGTGATCCCAGGCGTTTGGGTGGCAATGGGTTTGAACTCGCCCCGGATATTTTCTGGTGCATTAGGTTTAAGATCGAAGCTATCTATTTGAGAGAGACCACCTGAAAGAAAAATAAAGATTACAGACTTGGCTTTGATCTTAGGATTTGCAGAGGTTGTTTCCATAGCTCTTAAAGCATGCAAATGATTGGTGCCCAAACCCAACAATCCAACTGCGCCGGCTTGGATCGCTTGCCTGCGGTTTAAATTTGGGTGTTGGTAGTTTTGGAAATTAAGCGTCATCGGCTCGAATTTTCCTGATTGCATTGAGGTAGGAACTAAACCATCATGTAAATATTGTGTCATAGGTGCATGGTGGCTGGCAACTATATTTCAGGATTAAAACAATGAATCAAATACTACGATTAACTGCCTTGATGGTTTTAGTTTTAATAGCACCTTTGTTTTATTCGGAAGTAGGCAGGTCGTTTCCTGAGGAAAAAACTGAGTTAAGCTTAACTTTAAGATCAAAGAAAGAAATAAAGGGCGATAAAAAGGATTGGGCAACAGAACTTAAGGAAGAGAAATGGATTGCATCAAAAACAGCAGTAGTGGTTTGCGATATGTGGGACAAACACTGGTGCAACAATGCCTCGGTTCGGGTGGGGGAGATGGCACCCACGGTAAACCTTTTTTTAAAGAAAGCCCGAGAGAAGGGCGCAACCATTATTCATTGCCCCAGTGATACACTCGAGTTTTACAAGGATACTCCTCAAAGGTTACTGGCAAAAAATGCCCCTGTGATAACTACGAAAATCCCCTTGATGCGGTGGTGCAAGCTTGATCCAGCAATGGAAGAAAAACTTCCAATTGATGATACCGATGGTGGGGATGATTCTATTCCTAAATGTAAAAATTACCGGGCTTGGACCAAGCAAATTGATGCCATCGAGATTTTCCCGCAAGATGCTATCACCGATAGCGCTGAAGCTTTTTATCTAATGAAGCAAAAAGGGATTACACAGGTTTTGGTGCTTGGCGTGCATACGAATATGTGTGTGTTGGGCAGGCCATTTTCTATCAGGCAAATGGTGCAGCAGGGGTTGAAGGTTGCTTTGGTTAGGGATCTAACAGACACGATGTACAATCCGGAAAAAGCGCCATTTGTTAGCCATTTTACTGGAACAGACCTGGTTGTTGAACACATTGAGAAGTTTTGGTGCCCTACAATCAGCAGTAATCAAATATTAGGCGGAAAGGAATTTCGGTTTAAAGAGGATAAGCGCCCCCGGGTTTTATTTATTGCTGCAGAAGATGCTTACAAGTCTAGGATTTGGATTCCAGAGTTTGCGCTGGCAAGACTTGGAAAAGAGTATCAATCTCTATTTGCGTTTTCGTCGGAATCGAGGTTTGGCAGCCTACCCGGATTAAATATGCTCGATTCCGCAGATTTACTTGTGCTTAGTTTGCGAAGACGGGGAGTGCCTGAGGAAGAGATGAAAATGCTAAAAGAGTATATCAGCAAAGGAAAGCCTTTACTTGCAATCCGGACTGCAACACATGGTTTTGCCCCTAATGTGAAGTTGCCTACTGGATATGCTGAATGGAAGGAGTTCGATAAGGAGGTTTTGGGCTGTAACTATAAGGGGCATGAAGTTGCTAATTCTTTGACGCAGGTTATGCCTGTAATAGACCAGTTTAAAAACATCAATTTTGACAATATTAAAAATGAAAAGTTAGCTTCACATCTATACAAGGTGAATCCTCTCGCCAAGGATGCGAAAGTATTGCTCGAGGGTAAATCCGTTCCTGGTGGAAAGGTGGAACCCTTGGTATGGGTGAGGGAAAAGCCAGAGGGCAGGGTGGGTTGTTTTACTTTGGGCCACTTCGATGAGATGAAGCATGAGGAAATCCAACAGGTATTAAAAAGCACGATTGATCTGGTGATAGGTAAAACCAATTTAAAGTAAAAGATTGCCTAGATTGTAAAAGTTAAAATGGGAGGGCCTACGCTCGAAAGGTTCGATTTGATCGCGCCTTGGATTAAATCTGATGGCTTCAGGAAGGAATTTGTTCCTACTATTCAGATTGTGATGAATTTAACATCCACCTGTTCGAAACCCATGAGGAATAAAGCTTTGAATCGACTTGCATACAGTTTTTGTAGGGTACATTCGTTGTATGATGCACAAGTTTGATCTGCGCGCAGGAGGGTTGCGAGATGTTAGTATTAAGTCGTAAACTTGGAGAAAAAATTTATATCGGGGAGAATGTTTGCATTACTGTCGTGGATATAGACAGGGGCAAAATTCGACTTGGTATTGAAGCTCCACGAGATGTACCAATTTACCGCCAAGAATTGCTTCCCTCAAAGGGTGGCGAAGCAACCGCGCAAGAAGATACAACCTCTGCGATTGTTCAATAATCCTAAAGCTTACAATAATAAAAATAAGACTCTGATTAACTTCAGGGTCTTGTTTTTATTTAGGGGGATGTTTTTTTGAACAAGTGAATCTTAGATTGATTACAATCGTTGACATGAGCGAGCTTTTCAAAAAATCGTTGGCTAAATTCGGGCCCGAAAGAGCCTACCCTGTTCCATCGCTGGAGTTTTCTCGCCAGTTCTGCCTTAATTTTACAAATAATAATTACGAAAATTTCAGCGTTGTTTCTAGGCTTCTGCCTAAACATTTGATCCCCCATTTTCATGCAGTTTATTCTTTTTGCAGATGGGCCGATGATCTGGGGGATGAAACAGGTGGTGGGGAAAAAGCATTAGAATACCTGCGATGGTGGCGCCTAGAGTTAAGCGATTGCTACAAGGAAACGCCTTACCATCCGATTTTCGTAGCGTTGGCTTCTACCATCAAGCGGTTTCGCATTCCTGAACAATTATTTAAAGACTTAATTTTTGCATTTGAGCAGGATCAATTGGTTCTTGAGTACCAAACTTATGAACAGTTGCTTCAATATTGTAAATACTCAGCGAATCCGGTGGGCAGGTTGGTTTTGATGCTGTGGGAAACATACGACGAAGAAAAAGCTGTTTACTCTGACTATATTTGTACTGCGCTGCAGCTTGCAAATTTCTGGCAGGATGTTGCGAGAGATTTTCTAATTGGAAGAATTTACATTCCTGCAGAATATAGAGCGAAATTTAATTATAGCTCCGAAGATTACGGCAATCGAACGCAGAATCAAGCTTTTGAATCAATGATGGCTGACCTGGTTGATCGTACAGAAAAGATGTTTTTTATGGGGAGCCCATTGCTAAGCATGGTGCCCAAGGCTAGAAAAGTAGACTTGGAGCTATTTATGGAGGGGGGACTTTCCATTCTTGGTAAAATAAAAAAAATGAATTACAAAGTTTGGGAAGCAAGGCCTTCACTATCTAAATGGGAAAAGATGATGATTTTAGGGAAATCACTTTTGAAACGCCTGCCATTGCTTACGAGATAATAGTTGTAGTCGTCTTTATTGTTTAGGAGTTGGAAGCAGGATGCTGTCGCAAAAAGAATCATTTGTTTATTGCAGGAAAATAGCCAAGGAACAGGCTGGGAATTTTTATCTCACCTTTCATCTTCTGCCCAAATTAAAGAGCGATTCCATGTGTGCTCTTTATGCTTTTATGCGTATAAGCGATGATATTGCAGATGAACCGGGCGAGATTAATTTAATACGAAAAGCATTGGGCGATTGGCGTGAACAAACTTTAGGCGCACTAAATGGGCAGTTCAGTCATCCAATCCATCCAGCTTTTGCCTTGATGGTTCAAAGGCATGAAATACCCCACCAGTATTTGCTTGATGTGTTGGATGGGGTTGAAATGGATCTGGATATCCATCGCTATCAAACATTTGATGAGCTTTACAAATACTGTTACCGGGTGGCATCAGCAGTTGGTTTGTGTTGTATTCACTTATGGGGGTTTAATTCTGAAAAAGCATTGCTGCCCGCTGAATCTGCAGGCATTGCATTGCAATTGACTAATATTCTACGCGATATCAAGGAAGATTATGCTAGGGGTAGAATTTATCTTCCACAAGAAGACATGATTAGGTTTGATTATGATGAGATCAAATTAAATAATAAAGTAAGAGATGATTGCTTTTTTAATCTGCTTGATTTTCAGGCCAAGAGGGCTGAAAAATACTATGAACAAGCTCAGGAATTAACCCAATATCTGGATGGGAACGCACGGGGTATTTTTCTTGCAATGTTGCATACTTACAAAGCTATTCTCGAGAAAATGCAGAAGAATAATTTTGATTTGTTTAACGACAGAGTCAGGATCGGTACTTTTCAAAAATTATGTCTGCTAGCAAAATACCTTCCTTATTCATGGAAATCATCTTGATGCTGGTAATCAGCACAGGGAATTGTATCTTATTATTATGAACTTTTAACCAAGGAGATTCTGGAATGAAATTAGCAACGATTCAAACCCCACAAGGAAACAGAGCGGTACTTTTTCATGATGGTGCGCATATCGATATCAATGCCACCGATCCCTCACTACCCTCAAGTGTAAAAGCTATTTTAGAGGCTGGTGATGATGTGTTGAAAAAGGTAAAGGCGCTGGGCGGTTCAGCCAAAGCAGTTAAAATTGCTGCTGATAAAATCGCTTTTGCATCTCCTGTAGTTGATCCTAACAAGGTCGTTTGCATCGGCTTGAATTATAAAGACCATGCTGCTGAGAGTGGCATGCCCATCCCCAAGGAACCTGTTCTTTTTAGCAAATTCCCCACGGCTTTGACCGGCCATGACCAACCTATTCTTCTCCCGCCTGTAAGCTCTAAAGTTGATTACGAAGCGGAACTGGTTCTCGTTGTTGGTAAAAAAGGTAAAAACCTTAAAGCTCATGATGCCATTAATTGGCTTGCTGGATACACCATCGGGCACGATGTTTCTGCAAGAGATTGGCAGTTGGAAAAAGATGGTAAGCAATGGATGGCAGGAAAAACATTCGATACTTTTGCGCCATGTGGCCCTTATCTCGTGACCTGCGATGAAATTCCTGATCCCCATAAATTAGGAATCAAGCTTAGGTTGAATGGCCAGACCATGCAGGATAGTACCACCAGCCAGCTTATTTTTTCGGTGGGTGAAATTCTTGCTTACCTGACGCAGGTGGTAACTTTGTTGCCAGGCGATTTAATATTTACCGGAACGCCTCCAGGCGTGGGCATAGCTCGAAAGCCCCCTGTTTATCTTAAGGCAGGAGATCTTTGTGAAGTTGAAATTGAAGGCTTGGGCATTCTTCGTAACCCAGTAGCGATGGGTTAAGCGGTACTAAGTTTTTGTGATTAGATGGAGTTTGGAATGATTCGGGGTGGCGCAGGCTGCCCCGATTTCTTTTTGCCTGCGTCTTCTTTAGGTTTCAAGAAATCCCACTCATCTTTTTGGGGCGCTTTACCTTTTTGCGCTTCTTCGATTTGCTTTGCAATGGCTGCGATTTGCGTAAGGATCATGTGGCCATCCAAAGATTTCTCTGCTGTATCAACTTTACCCATTAAGGTTTTGAACAAATCGGTATCTGGTTTATCGCCCGCGGGAAGATGCAGGTTCTCGATGATATTCGGGTGCTGAGTTCCCCAAAGATTTTCATGACAATTCAAAGTGACTAAAAGATCGACGGGGGTAGGGCTTACTTTGCCTGCAAGCCAATATGCAGCCGTTCCACCAAGGCCATGCCCTACGATTACAAAGTGCATTTCAGGATCGTTCTTTATTAGGGTTTCAATTTCCTTCGCGAACTGATGTGCGTGGTAGAGATAGCCAAAGTAAGTGTTATTAAAGCCAGCGGCTCGAACTTGTGCATTTAATTCACGAAACCCGCCACAGTCACAGAAATCGAAATCCTCGATGAAAAAGACTGCGACTTTGCATTTCGAATTCGCAGAAGAGTCTGCGGTTAACGTAGCGTAATCAGGTTGCAGCGTTCTTATGAAGGGTTCGTAGGGGTAATAAATCTGACAGCCGAGTGCAGAAAAAAGCATCCCGGTTAAAGGAATCAAGAACTGGAAAAATGATTTCTGGAAGCACATGAATAAACCCTACCCAAATAAAACCTTTAAGAAGCTATATGTTCTATTCGGGTCAGGCAAAGAATGAGCTTTAGGAAAAAGCTAAGAATAATCCGAATTTTACCATGTTGGTAAATGAGGAAGAATGGGATGCTTCGCAATTCGGTTAGGCTTTCCTATCCTACGATAACCACTTTCTCTGTATTAACGGATTGAATTTCCTTGTGGCACAAAACTAATGCATCGCGTGCTAGGGCACCACTCAGCAAGTCTGGTTCGATCCCTTTGGCTACGCCGTTAACCGCGGCTTGAATTTCTTTAGTGAATGCAAAAAGAGGATCGCCACCGCCATTCAAAACGGGTTGTTTTGTTTTGCCATCCTTAGTGAGTAAGGTAAGGGGTTGGCCAACAGAATGATAAGTGAGAGTGGCTTTTTCCATGTAGATATCGAATCCATGGGCAAATGCTCTGCCATCCATGTTAAGTGCGCCGCTGCTGCACGAAATAGCAGGCCCATTATCCCCATACAAATATTGGGTGGTAAGGAACTCGACGGAGCCATCATTTCGGGTGATGCCGTTAGAGAAAACCCTGCCCGGAACGCCTGCAATAAGGCCGATAAAGTGAGTATCGTGGATGTGTAAATCAACAGCAGGGCCGCCAGTTTTAGAGCTGTCATCGATGTCGCTCGACCAATCAGGTTTAGAGATGACCCTGACAAAATGCGCAGCTTGAAGCCTGCCATATTTTTCAGATTTAATGGCCTCTGCAGCAAAAGCGAATTCAGGAAAGAAAGGAAGAACATGCGCAACCATCAAAAGTTTTCCTGCGTTTTTTGCAGCTTTCACCATCGCATCAGCCGACTTGATATCTAAAGCGATACTCTTTTCGACAAGCACATGTTTGCCTGCTTTAAGGGCAGCAATCGCCATGCTAGGGTGAAGATGGGTGGGGGAGCAGATATCAATCAGATGGATATCAGGATCAGCAATCATATCTTCAAAGCGCTCATATTTTTTATGTTGTGAAAGGTTCATTTGAGTGCCTGCGGGGCCGAAATTGCCTTGAATCCCGCGCCAGTCACCTGCAAGTTTTTTAGGATCTCTACTAGAAATAGCAGTAACCTTCGCGCCTTTAAGTTTTTGCGCAGCAAGGTAATGAATCATTCCCATGAAGCCAATTCCAGCGAGTCCTATGCGAATCATGTCGACAACCTTTCAAATTAAACAAGTAGAGACAAGTGGGTATCATAACCTGATTTGGGCTAAATACCATAGTTATAAGGGCCTTAAAATGTAACGATTGTAGGGGCCTTAATAGGCCTCGGAAAACTCTTCCCAACGCAATCTACCCTAATAAGCGTTACAGCTTTTTTTAGAATGTGAAAGTGTATCGGTAGTAAGGTTTCTCAGCGAGAAATTAACTTTCCTGCCCGGGCAATATCCATGGGTAAATCCTTTTGTTTGTCGATTTGAAAACCTATCGCTTAAGGTTATTTGTTTGTTTCTGGCTGTTTGGAGGGAATCATGGACAGTCGCTTTTTTTTGGTAATGATGCTTGGGGTTGCCAGTATGGGACCAGTGCAAGCAGGTGTAATTAATGGCAGTTTGTTCTTTGGCAAGAAGCCTGTTAAAAACCCAACAGAAAGAGTTCCCGAGTTAATAGGAATTCTTAAAACCGATGGGGATGAAGACAAAAGAGCTGATGCTGCCTCGGAGTTAAGGCAATTCGATCCGGCAACCTTCCCTATGGTGGTGCCTGTGTTAATCGAGGCCTTGGCTAACGATAAAAAGCCTTCAGTAAGGGCGGAAGCAGCTATTTCCCTCAGCAAGATTAGGCCGGTTTCTCCTTTGGTTGGTCAGGCGCTTGAAAATTCGATAAGCACAGATGCATCGATGAGAGTGCGTATTCAAGCAAGAAGTTCCTTGCTCCAATACAATCTTGCAGGGTATAGGTCTGCGCCCAAAAATATCGAAAGCGCAATCCAAAGTGGTGAGCCGCCGCTTGCAGATGCACCAACTATCATTCCACCATTGCCAGTTTCCAATGGAGCTCCAGTAGTTGCCAAGCCAACTTCAAGAATGAATCTGCTGAATCCTGGTACGAACCCAGCATTGAAGCCGGTGCCATCTTCGAAAAAAGTGGAGCCATTGAAATTGGAACCCTTAAAGAAAGACAGTAAGGTTAAAGTTATCGATGGTCCAGAACTTCTGCCCAACTAGGGTGGTAAACTGGATTATTGTAAAAAGAAGAAGGACTGGAGAAATAACTCCAGTCCTTCTTTTGTGTTTTAGGTTGAAAGCAAAAGCGGAGGAAGCTTAAGATTTCTTGGGCATTGCATGGGTCGGATGTCCGAAAATAGATTCAGCAGCTTCCGAAAGGGTTTCAGAAAGAGTAGGATGCGCATGCATAGTCATGGCTAAATCGCGTGCACAAGCGCCCATTTCGATAGCAAGCATAGCTTCGCCAATCATTTCGCCAGCATCGACACCAACAATACCAATGCCAAGAATGCGCTCCGTTTTTGGGTCTACTAAAAGCTTGGTAAGGCCTTCGGTACGTTTGCGAGTCATGGCTCTGCCTGACCCAGCCCAAGGGAAACGAACGCGTTTAACTTCAATGCCTTTGGCTTGGGCTTCATTTTCGGTTAAGCCACACCAAGCGATTTCTGGATCGGTGAATATAACAGCAGGCACCGCTTTCACATCGTAAACAGCGGGTTCGCCACAAATCACTTCAGCAGCAATCTTGCCTTCGTAGGTGGCCTTGTGTGCAAGCATAGGATCACCAGCGACATCGCCAATTGCAAAAATATGCTCAACAGCAGTTCGCCTTTGATCATCAACAGGGATGAAACCTTTTTGGTCTAAAACGATGCCCGTTTTATCGAGGCCGATATCGCCTGTGTTGGGCCTTCTGCCAACGGAAACTAGAACCCTGTCAAAAATCGGTTCTTTCTCGGTGACTTCTGGGCCTTCGATAGTTGCTTTGATTCCCTTTGCAACTTCTTCAACTTTGACAACTTTGGTTTTAAGGAAGATCTTGTGGAAGATGGTTTCAAGTCTGCGGTGTAAAGGCATAACTAGATCGCGATCAGCGCCAGGCAATAAGCCATCCGACATTTCTACAACGGTGACTTTACTACCCAAAGAAGCATAAACAAAACCCAGTTCCAATCCGATGTAGCCACCACCAACGACGAGAAGTTTAGCAGGAATATCCTCGAGCTTTAGCGCGCCAGTGGAATCCATGATCCGATTGGTGGGAAGGTTGAAAGCAGGTGGCTTAGTTGGGCTAGAGCCTGTACTGATGATGCATTTTTCGAATTTGACAGTGCCTTTGCCTTCGACTTCGATGGTGTTGGGCGACGTGAACTTACCTTTGCCTTGAACAAAGTTAATTTTTCGGGCGTCGCAAAGCCTTCCCAGATTGGTGGAAAAGGAACTTACGACATTCTGCCAATGGCCGCGAACTAGATTGAGATCGATCTTTGGTTCGCCGAATTTAAGTCCAAAGTGGATACCTTCCTTGGCATCTTGGATGAGTTTTGCGACATGTAAAACAGATTTTGAGGGAATGCACCCAACATTAAGGCATGTGCCGCCTGGTTTGGGCCCAGTTTCAATAAGTGTAACTTTCATGCCAAGGTCAGCAGCAAGAAAAGCAGCGGCGTATCCACCTGGTCCCGCACCTAAAACAGCCAGTTGGGTTTCCTGAATCTGTGCCATTTCATTCGATCCTTATGTAAACAAAAGTAGTCAAGAAGCCTGAAATTAAGCGTGAATAAGAAGCTGATAAGGGTTTTCCAGCATCTCTGCTAACCGCCTCGTAAATCGGGCAGCAATCGCACCATCAATCACTCTATGATCATAGGAGAGAGACAAGGGCATCATCAAGCGTGGGACGATTTCCCCGTTATGAACAACTGGTTCAAGCCTGCCTCGCGAGATACCCAGAATTGCAACTTCAGGATAATTGACAATGGGGGTGAACCCAGTGCCACCAATCCCACCCAGATTCGTGATGGTAAAGGTACCACCTGTAAGATCTTTGGAATCGAGTTTGCGTTGCCTTGCCCTCTCAGCAATGGATGTCAATTCTTCAGCAAGTTCAGCAATGCTTTTTTTGTCTACATCGCGGATCACAGGAACAAGAAGGCCATTTTCTGTATCAACTGCAACGCCTATATTATAAAACTTCTTGTGAATGATTTGATTACCAGCAACATCGATGCTGCTGTTGAATACAGGGTATTCCTTAAGCAGAACAACCACAGCCTTCATCGCAAAAGCCGAGATGGTAAGCTTTGGCCCCTTGGTTTGGGACTTGCGGAATGCTTCGAAATCGGTGATGTCTGATAAATCGCTTTGAGTAACATGGGGCACAATGCTCCATGAAAGCGACATTTGCCTAGCAGTGGCCCTGCGGATGGCAGACATGGGCTGCCTTTCAACGGTGCCAAAATCTTCGAAGCGTGGAAGAGGCGGAACAGAAATGGAGCCACCCGAGGATCCGTTTGAGCCGCTGCCTCTTACGAAGCTTCGTACATCATCTTCGCTAACTCTGCCATGCCTGCCAGTGCCTGGAACATGACCAAGATCGACGCCAAGCTCTCGGGCGATTCTTCTAGTGGAAGGGCCTGCAGGAATAACTTTGTTGTCATCGTGAGCAAGAACAATAGGTGCAGCTTTTGCAGAAGTCGCAGTTGCAACTGGAACCGCGGCAGGAGTTGGAGCAGAAGCAGCCACAGGTGTTTTTTGAGGAACAGGTGGAGGAGATGAGGAAGCTGCAGCAGCACCCGCACCAGCAGGGTCGATAACAAAAATAAGTTGCCCTATTTTTACTTGATCGCCTTGTTTGATTAGGATCTGGGTGATTTTTCCAGCAGCGGGAGAGGGCACTTCGAGTGCAGCCTTATCAGCTTGAACTTCGACCAAAGGTTGATCTTTGGTAACGATATCACCCACATTTACTTTGATAGCGTTGACTTCAACAATCTCGACGTTTTCTTTTAGAGCTTGCAGCTTGAATTCAATGGACATCGTACAAAATCCTTGCAAGTAAGAACCAGGGACTAAATTCACAGCTCATTAATGGCTGGAACAACATAATTAAGCGGTCATCGGGCTGATTTTTTCTGGATCGATACCCAGCTTTGTAATTGCATCCGCAACAACAGAAGTTTCAATCAGGCCTTTTTTGCTAAGTTGGTAAAGCGTGCCAACTGTTATACATTCGGTGTCAATTTCAAAGTGCCTTCGAAGGGAAGGCCTAGTTTCGCTTCTACCAAAGCCATCGGTTCCCAGGGCGAAAAGTCCGCCTGGAACCCACCGTGTAATCATTTCAGGAACTGAGCGCATATGGTCGCTTGCAGCAATGAAAACACCTTCCTCTTCACCCAATATTTTTTCGATATACGAAAGTTTTGGAGTGTGAGTGGGGTGTAGCATATTCCAACGATCGACTTCCAATGCTTCTCTGCGTAACTCGCGGTAGCTTGTAACGCTCCAAACATCAGCAGCGATGCCAAATTGTTCTGAAAGCATTTGCTGTGCTTTTAAAGCGTGAACCAAAATAGGCCCACTGCCGAACAAATGAACCTTCTTGCCTCCCTGAGCTTCGATGGAGGATTTTTTAAGTTTATAAATACCCTTGAGCACTCCTTCTTCAGCGCCCTCAGGCATAGGAAGCATTGGGTAATTATCGTTGTAAAGAGTGATGTAGTAGAAAACATCTTCCTGAGTTGGGCCAGTCATCCTGCGAATGCCATCTCGCAAAATAATTGCGAGTTCGTAGGCATAAGCCGGATCATAAGCCACTAGATTGGGCACGGTGGAAGCCACCAAATGGCTATGGCCATCTTCGTGTTGAAGGCCTTCGCCACTAAGCGTGGTACGGCCTGCAGTAGCCCCGAGCATAAAGCCCCTGGTTCGAAGATCAGCAGCAGCCCAAGCGAGATCGCCTATGCGCTGAAATCCAAACATGGAGTAATAAATGTAGAAGGGGATCATCTGTACGCCATGCGTGGTGTACGAAGTTCCTGCTGCGATGAATGAAGACATCGCCCCAGCTTCTGTGATGCCCTCTTCAAGAATTTGGCCATCAATGGCTTCACGATAAGTTACAGCCATTTTCGCATCGACGGGCTCGTAAAGTTGCCCGACATGGGAATAGATTTTGAAAGTTGTAAAGAAAGGATCCATACCAAAGGTACGGCCTTCGTCAGGGATAATAGGTACAACGCGTGCACCGATATCTTTGTCTTTAAGAAACTGGCCAAGCATGTCGACAAAAACCCCGGTGGTGGAAGGTGATTTATCACCACTACCAGTGACATAACGCTTGACGAATTCTAGCCCTGGAGTTTTTAGATCAGGGGCCTTGGAAGTTCGAACAGGCAGATAGCCACCTAAAGCTTTTCTGCGTTCATGGAGGTATTTAATTTCAGGGCTGTTTTGGTCGGGAAGGAAGAAGCGAGCCTTGCTTACATCTTCATCCGAGAAAGGCAGATTGAAACGAGTTCTAAATTCTAGTAGATGCTTCGCCTTGAGCTTTTTCTGCCCATGGG
>Ga0209296_1000887_pt1 | contig 24608 bp, 19 predicted proteins | sample S_130206_EF_Meta_FD_187319 | JGI IMG/M metagenome (GOLD analysis project Ga0209296, IMG submission 187319) | Freshwater microbial communities from Lake Simoncouche, Canada to study carbon cycling - S_130206_EF_MetaG (SPAdes) (version 2) | ecosystem: Environmental > Aquatic > Freshwater > Lake ...
TGACACGCCGTGCAAGTGATACTGGCAGCACCCATCGGATCCTTGGAAACGTCGTAATGCGGATCATCAAAGCGAGCATCTTCAAAGGCGCCAGTGAAGAACGGCACCGGATCATGGCAGCCTGCGCAGAATCGCGCATCTTTGACATTTCCCTCGCGCTCAAATGAACGCCGTCGTGTTTCACGCACGCTGAAGGCGTACATCGGATTATTGAAACTGCTAGCGGCATGAGCGCTGTGTGCCCATGATCGATAGGCATCAGGGTGGCAGGAAATGCAGTAATCATTCTGAGAAAGCGCACTTTCCGGAATGAACGCGCCGTTTGCAGTCCGCGCCAAACTTGGTTCGTAGTACGCCGCGCCGTCTTTCGGACTTGGACGCGGCCGCGACGCATCGAAGCGATGCCAACCATCAAACCCAACCACCATCAGGAGCGACGCGGCCACCACTGCAAACCCGGTGCGCCAACGAATGCGTCGACCAGCCAATCGATGCAGCACGAAGCCCCACACCACCACGAGCGGCGCTGCCATGTGCATCCAGTAGGCCACCGTGCGCGCACCTGGTTGTCGAAGTTCTGCCACCACCCCCGCAACGTCAACTCGTGTCAGTAACACACCCGTGACCAGCGTGACAATGGCCGCGATAAACGTGACATTCCCCATCCGAACTGCACGCCGGTTCGGGTGGTGATGCGACCGCTTCCAGTGCCAGGCGCCAAAGGCGATCGCGGGCAATGTGATGGCCAGACCAAGCACCAGATGTCCAAGGAACATCCACAAATAGAACGAGTTCTGGCGTTGCTCCTTGGTGAACCACTCCGTGAGGGTGACGCCGCCCAGATAAATGGAGTTGATCGTGAGGAGCGCAAACAGCACCAGCGTCACCAGCAACAGCGCACGCATCCGCGGGGTCACTACACCACCGGGCGGAATGAGTCTGGGGCGAGGGTCAGCCATATGCAGGATCAAGTCGGGAAGTCACGCGAGAAGTCGACCGCGGAGACACGGGAGATGGCAGCAACACGGCGTGTCGCGACTGCACGCAGTCTAGGCGTGTCGTACCGAAAAATCGCGGTAATCGAGATCTAGCGGCCGCCAGCCCAACGGATATTGAACTGGGCGTGCAATGCGTCCCGGGCAGGCGTGGTGGACTTTCCATCCCGGAACGGCAGAGGCCCAAGCGTGGCGCCGTCGCCAGTCAGCATGTCCATGTCCTTGCACCAGCCGTCCACTTCAAGAACCCACGTGCGGATCATCCCTGGCGCCGGGCGCGGCGTCTTTGCCGCATCAAAGCGCAGTTGCACTTCTTCGCCAGCGCCAAAGATGGCTACCGCGTCGTCGGTGGCGGCCAACAGCGGAGTGCACTCACCAAACTGCGTGTACAGCCCGGGCTGCTTGCGACAATCCCACAGCGGGGCACGGCGCGCATAGTCATAGTCTGATCTGCGTTGCGGATGCGGAACGCGCGCCGCGAATCCGGCGTCCACGACTGACGCTGTGAGTAGCGGTGCTGCCACTCGGCGCGCTTGCGGGCATGGCTCAAACCACGCCAGTTCAACGCGATCAACGTAAACCTCCATGGTGGTCCGCAATCGGAGCGCGGTGCACCCTGGCGGCAGCGCGCTGCGCGGCACTGGAAACACTGCGCGTCGTGACATACCGGCCGGATAGCCGTACTCCGCCACCACCGACTTCCACGCACCGGTGGCGGGATCGCGCGCTTCCATCGAAAGCGCTTGGTATGGAGCGGATGCTTGCCACATAGCAAACCCGGTGGATGAATACGGATACTCAACCCAACCATCAACCAGAAGCGCGGGATCACCCGAGTGACCATCGAGCGCCGTTGGGAACTCCAGGGTCAACACCGCTTCCTTGCCAAGGCGTCCGATGAAGCGCGGATCGGCCGCGCCAAAATCCGCCGCCTTTCCATCGCGCGATGAAATCGCCTTCGACTGATCAGATTCATGCGCTCCGCCCACTGCAACCACTGCGGAAACCGGCTGCGTCGCCGCACGGAAGAAGCAAGCCTCACCAGTTGGCGGCGCTCCATTCACTCCCATGCGTTCATCCAGCGCTACTTGCCAGCCAGCGGGAACATCCCATGCAACCAGTCGCGCGGCATCCAAGTAGCACGCCTCTTCCATTGGCTCACCAAGTCGAATCTGATACGCGCCGTCCTGCGCAGCAAGCGCATCCGCACCACCGAGCGTCACGCGTTCCCATGGTCGCGCGGGCGGATACACCGCGCGCAGTGAACCAGACGCAGAACGCTCAATGCCCGCAAGGAAGCCGATGCCACCAACGCCCAGGCAATCGGTAACAAACTGATACGTGGAACCATTCCACGCAAAGATCACGGGGCAACTTGAAATCTGCCGCTGCGTCTCGACCACGGTCCGCGCACCGGCAGCAATACCAAGCTCGGTTTGCGTCACGGCATCCGGCCAATCAATCGCTACGAAATCCGCGCTCGCAGCATCGCCAAGCCCCACCGCAATCGGTTCGAGCGCTTGTGAATTGCCGCCGCCACGCCATGGCAGTGCATCGCGTGCTACCCATTCACCACCGATGCGAGCGTCCATGCGCGTGCCAATGCCGCTTGCGTTCGTACGCATTTGCTGCGACGGATCAATGCGACCACGGAACGAGAGTGCGGCGTACGGCCAACGCCCGCTACCGGGCGCCATCCATCGCGCCGGACCACCCGCCGTGACCGCAGGCGCAACACCAACCGGTCCACGCGCGTCGATCACCGCGAGTTCTAAGCCCGCAGGCACACCGTTGATGCGCTCAACCAGTCCGCCATGCGCGTCAAGAATCGCAAGCGCTGCACTCGCTGGCGCCGGAATCACTGGAATCGGACTCGTTGGAACTGGGCCGATCGGAGCGTCATTTTCCAGCACCACAATGTTTGCGTGACCACTCCCCGAAAGATCGGTCACCCAAAGAGCCAGCGCATTGGTGACCGCCGTACGCGGGCCGGCCGTCCATGTGCCTTGCGATGACTCCCACAATTGCATCGCCTGATGCGTTCCGCCACCATATCCGTCCACCAGCGTGGCGATTGCCGGATGCCCGTCCTCGTTCCGTCGGAACACCACTACCGCGCCTGGTCCGGATGATTCAAATGCACTCAACGCCGGATCGCGTGACCACGCCCATAGGCGGTCATTCTTCCATACTTGCGCGGCGGCACCTCCAGCAGACCACAAGAGCAAGTCAAGGTCGCCATCGTTATCAAGGTCCGCCGCAGTGGCGCGCGCCGACGTCAGGGTTCCAGGAATCTCGCGGCGCTCCCATGCAATCGGCTCCACCGCACCCGGGCGTCCCAGGTTCCACATGACCCCGCTACCGGTTGCATTGGTGAATAGCAGATCTAAATCACCGTCATGGTCAAGGTCGGCACACAAGACAACGTCATCGCCCGGCTCAGCCATGCCGGCAAAGGTCCAACTCCGCCACTTACCCGGCGAGGTCTGTTGCGCCCAGCCCAGCCACATACCGCCGCCAATAATCCGCGTGGCGGCATCGACGCGGCCAAAGACCACATCCACCAGGCCATCGTTATTCAGATCGCCCCACATTTGCCGACCGCGCCGGAGTGCGTCAGCGGTACTTGCGTCCATCGTCCAACGACCGTTGGCACCACTCCGAACGAAGCGTCGCTCAACACGGGACTCTTCAACGAAATCAACTTGCGCCACGAAATCCAGCGTTCCGTCACCGTTGATATCCGCGGCAGGTACCAAGGCCACCACCGCTCCAGGCGCCGGCGGCAATCCATCAATGGGCATCGCATCGAGAGCCGCCACCATGGGGCCTGGCTGACGCACCACCGCGCGCGGCGGCGATTGCGGAAGTACCGCTTCACCCATGGAACCCATACGCGTGTACTTGAACTCCGCCAGATGACTGCGTGGGTTGTCCGCCAACCGTTGGAACCCTTCAAGCGCGGCAGCTGACGCCGCGTCATCACCCAGTCGAGCCTGTACTCGCTGCAGGCCAAGAAGCGCACTGCGCAAGTACGGATCAAGTTCAGCAGCGCGTGTGTAGAAACCGCGCGCTGCCGCTAAGTCGCCTTGCAATTCGCTGCACTGAGCAACGTAGAACTGCGCGTAGGGATCAGCGCCCTGCTGCGCAGCGACACGCTGAAATCGCGGCCAGGCGCGGCCGGGGTCACCAAGGAAGAGGTAACCAAGACCCTGGCAATATTCCGTGCGGAAATCACCAGGATGATCTTTCAGAATGCCGTCAAGCAGTTCGATCGCTCGCGCTTGGGTTCCATCGCCCGTCTGGTTCAGGATCGCAATCGCATGATTCAGGCGAGCCTCATAGAGCGCTGGATGGGTCTTCAAGACCTCGGCAAATGTTGCTTCAGCCGCAGCAAATTCAAACATCCCCATCTCGCCAACGCCACGATCAAGAACGGCAACGGTTGCAGCGTCGAGCGGCAGCGCGGGCGCTGGGGCCTGAGCCTGTGGTGGCGGACTCGAAGACTCACCGCACCCGGACAACATCAGCGTGGCGCCGATGACCACTACCGATGCCCGCCGAACGGCAGTACTCATCCGGTTCAGTGTGGGATTTCCTTCACAGCATTCCGATTCCATGCCGGAACGCGGATGATGATTGGACCGGTGCCGCGAATCTCGCACTGGCAACTCAATCGACTGTTGCGCTGAATGCCAGGGGCTTCCTCCACCCGATCGTCCTCGGCCTCGGTGGCCTCAGTCAGCGATGCCATGCCCTGCTCTACATACACATGACAGGTGCTGCACGCACAGACGCCTCCGCATGCGTGCTCAATATTGATGCCGTGCTCCATGGCCAGTTCGAGCACCGACTCATGCTCGCCGCCCATGAGCGTCCATTCGGTTTGCTTGGTACCCGTCAACATCTCCGGCTCTTCCAAAATGAAAGTCACCGGAACAATCGGAGGGCCATGTTCATGATCAGAGTGTTTCAGATGCATCGAGAGCGGGATTGTAGTGCAGCAACCCCGCCGTGTTGAATAGCGATTGATGTGATGATCCAAAAACACAAGTCCCGCACCGGGGTGCGGGACTTGGAAGTCACTCAACGTCTCTGCCCGTCAACCGAGCTGCTTGCGAAGCCACTCAAATGAGCGCTTCACCTCAGCACGCACGTCACCGTGCGGACCTTCAAACTCAGCAACCCACAGTGGATTCGTATCGGCTTCGAGGCACGCATCAATCTGCGCCACCAGCGGCAAATCGCCGGCGCCGAGCGCTACTGGCAATGCACGCGGGCCGCCCGGATAGGTTGGCCATGCCGCCGGATCATCGGAACCCTTCTTGAAGTCCTTCACGTGGACCGTCACGGCAAATGGAGCCAACGAACGGGTGGATGCCACCAAGTCCTGAGGCGCCCACAGCAGATTGCCAAGGTCCAGGGTCACACCGAAGTTCGGATGTTGCACTGAGTTCAACAGTTGCTCCACGCGCCAAGCCGGTGCCAGGAACAATCCGTGGTTCTCGATACTGGTGCGAACGCCCAGCGATGCGCCGCGGGTAGCGATGGAACGGCACGCCTTGGTCAATGGCCAGAGGGCTGCATCCCATGCTTCATCGGAATGATTGTCAGATGGACCGCGCCATGCAGCATCGTGCCGAACACGATCGACACCGATGGACGATGCAGCAGCCAACTGGTTCATGACCGCTTCAATGGCGGCATCGTCAAGTTGATTGTCAGGGGTGATCAGGTTGGCATGAATCGCGAAGCCGACGATCGCCACATCAGCGGCATCTGCCGCGTCTGCAAGCCGGCCCGCGAGGGCCTCATCAAGCACCGGGCCGAGCGTGCCGCCCGTCGCGATTTCAATGCAATCTGCGCCGCACTCACGTGCAAGCTTGGGCGTGTCCTCGAGGCGGATTTCGCCGCTCTTGATGAGGCGTTGGAACGAGTAGCTGGAGATCGAGATATCGGTCACGCGTCGGAGACTACCGGGCTTTATGTGACTTCGGGGGCGTTTTGGCCACCAACCACACGAATCTGCACTCTTTCTTTATCCCCCAAATCAACAAATTTTCTGGCACGAATATTCTCGTTACCCAGTTGGCCGCAAGCCGCCATTGCACTTCGACCCTTGGTTCCTCGGCGTTTACAGAATTGTCCGTTGGCAATGGCTCGAGCAACAAATTCCTGCACACGAGGCTCTTCCGGCGCCGGCCATGGCGAACCGCGACGCGGGTTGTATGGAATGACGTTCAGCGAGCACCGCAGCGGCCGAAGCAAAGCGCACACTTCATCGCAGTGCTCCTGGGCATCGTTGACCCCCGGAATCAACACATACTCCACGCAAATAGCCGCATTCACCCGTTTCGGAAACGCCAACAGCGCGGCCATCAGGTCCGCAATCGGCTCCGAACGGTTGATGGGCATGATCTCGGAGCGAATCCGATCGTTCGGCGCATTCAGACTCACCGCAAGGTTGAGCCGGTGAAATCCCGTCTGCGAAACGAACTCTCCGTAACGCCGAATGCCCTCAATGCGTCCAACGGTACTCACGGTGACGTGAATTGGCGCAACCTCATAGGCGTTGCGATCGGTGATCACCTGAATAGCTGCGAGGACCGCATCGATGTTGTCCATCGGTTCGCCCATTCCCATGAAGACCACATTCTTGATGGGGTAACCAGGACTTCCAGTGGCGGCATCGCCAATCATGAAGCGCGCGGCGTGCAGTTGCGCAACGATTTCGGCAGCAGACAGGCTGCGCATCAATCCCATTTGCGCGGTTTCGCAGAAGCGGCAACCCATGGCGCATCCCACTTGACTGGAAACGCACAAGGTGCGCGTGGTGGTGCCATCCGGATGGCACATCGGAATGACCACGGTTTCCGTCTCCAGACCGTCGTCGAGCGCCATGGTGAACTTCACGGTCTCGCCATCAACGTGTCGGTCTTTGATGGGCCGACGTGCGTCAGAGATCCACTCCGGAAACGTTCCACCCTGGACTTCACCGCGACGATGGAATCCTCGGTAAAGCGCCTGCGCATCAAACAGCGACATTCCATGGCGTTTCGCCACGGGAATGAACTCCGCAAGTGTCACACCGAGGATGGGTACCTGCTCGGTTGTCATTGCCGTCACCGATGTCGTTCTCACACCAGCAGCATCGTCGGGCCTTCAACAAACTGCTTCAGGCTCTGGAGATACTTGGACGCCATGGCGCCATCAATCACGCGGTGATCAAGGCTGAGCGTTGCTGCCATCTCCCAACCAACCACCAACTGGTGATTGCGGACCACTGGCTGCTCCAACGCCGCACCGCACGCAAGAATGGCGCTGTTGGGCGGATTGATGATCGCAGTGAAATTATCCACGCCAAACATTCCCAGATTGGAAATGGTGAACGTTGCGCCAGACATTTCGTCCATGGAGAGACCCTTGGTGCGTGCCTTCTCACCAAGCGAACGAATCTCACCAGAGATCTGCCGCAGACTCTTGAGATTGGCATCCTTCACAACGCCAACCACCAGCCCGCCGCCCTTCTCTTCCGGAAGCGCAATAGCAACGCCAACATTGACCTGCTGATGCAGCAAGATCCGGTCGCCGGCCCAACTGGCGTTAAAGAAGGGGTTCTTAGCCATCGCCAGCGCGCAGGCGCGAACGATGAAGTCATTGACGCTGAGCTTCACTTCCATCGAAGCAAGCTGCTCATTGAGCGAGCCGCGCAACGCAAGCACCGCATCCATGGAGAACTTCATGGTCACCTGGTAATGCGGGATCTGCTGCTTACTCTCCACCAAGCGCTTGGCAATGATGCCGCGCATGTTGGACACTGGAACTTCGATGCTCTGCGCTCCGTGCACAAGTGCACCGGCGCTGGCCGCGGCTGCAGGAATCATCGACGGGGTTGCCGCAACCAAGTCGTTGGCCGCTGTCTGTGCGCCACGCGTGGCGGGAACTGCAGCACTTCGATTCTCAGCCGCAAGGAGCACATCACGCTTCACCACGCGACCGCCTGGGCCGGACCCCTGCACCTGTGATAGTTCGACGCCCATCTCGCTGGCCATACGGCGGGCGAGCGGCGATACGCGCATCCGGTCCCCGCTCGTGACGTCTGTTGCATGAACGTCTGCAACGATCGTCCGCGCTGCCGTGGAAGTAGCGCTTGGCGCTGCTGCTGCATTCGCCGCAGGTGCTGCACTCGCCGCACCACGGGTCGCAGGTGCGGCACCGCTCGATGACGCAGCATCAGACACCGACTCGCCGTCTTCGGCAAGAACCGCAATCACGTCTCCAACCTTTACCTGCTTGCCTTCAGGGCACACCAACTTGGCAATGATGCCTTCATCAAAGACCGCCTGTTCCATGGTGGCCTTGTCAGTCTCAATGTCGGCGATCACTTGTCCAGAGGCGACCTTGTCGCCGACCTTGACGTGCCACTTGACGACGGTGCCCTGCTCCATCGTGTCGGAGAGGCGGGGCATAGTCACATTAATCGGCATGGGAATCCTGTTCAGCAGCTGCGGGTCAGAGGTTGTATGTGGCACTACGAACAGCTTCAGCAATTTTGCGCGCGTTCGGCAAGTATTCCTGCTCAAGGTTCGTGGCATACGGCGTGGGAACATCCGCGGAATGAACGCGGTGCACGTAGTTGTCAAGATCGTCAAAGCAGTGGCGATGCACCTGTGATGCCAACTCACTACCGGGGCTACCAAAGCTCCAGGACTGGTCAACCACCACGCACGCGCCGGTCTTCTTGACACTGCGGACCACTGTTCCAATATCCAAGGGACGAACGGTGCGCAGATCGATCACTTCGCAGGAAATGCCCAACTTCTGCATTTCTTCCGCTGCTTCCATGCAGAAGTGCACGGGGCGACCCCAGCTTGCCAGAGTGCAGTCGGTGCCAGAACGGATCACCTTTGCTTGACCAAATGGAATCAGGTACTCCTCTTCCGGAACTTCGCCCTTGTTGCCGAGCATGCGCTCGCTCTCCAAGAAGAACACTGGGTCGCTGCCGCGAATGGCCGTCTTGAGAAGACCCTTCGCGTCGTATGGATTGGAAGGGATGGCAATCTTGATGCCGGGGACGTTGGAGTACAGACCCTCAACGCACCAACTGTGGGTGCTGCCGAGCTGACCGCCTGCGCCGTCATTACCACGGAACACCACCGGGCAGCCGAATTGGCCGCCGGACATGTACAGCATCTTCGGCGCGTTGTTCAAGATGGGGTCAGCAGCTACCAGGCTGAATGACCAACTCATGAACTCCACGACTGGCTTGAGACCCATCATGGCGGCGCCGATGGCAAGACCAGCGAAGCCGCTCTCCGAGATGGGCGTGTCAATCACGCGGCGCGCGCCGAATTCATCGAGCATGCCACGGCTGATCTTGTAAGCGCCGTTGTATTCGGCAACTTCTTCACCCAACAGGAAGACGCGCTTGTCGCGGCGCATTTCCTCGCTCATCGCTTCGCGAAGGGCATCACGGTATTCAATTTCACGCACTGCACTCATGACAACTCCTCCTTGGTATCAATCGTGCGCATGGACGGCGGATTTGCCGTTCCACCGTTCATCGCGGGCTGACTGCTGCCTGTGTATGGACCCCATGGCTCTACAAAGACGTCGTGATAGAGCTCCGCCATCGGCGGAATTGGACTCTCATCGCTCCAGGTAATGGCGTCGCGAACCGTGTCGCGCACGGCCTTCTGCATGGCCTTCAGGCTGTCGTCGGTCAGCAGTCCAGCGGTCTTGAGACGCGCTTCCAGACGACCAATTGGGTCGTGGGTCTCAAAGACCTCTTCTTCTTCCTTGGTGCGGTACTTACGCGGATCGCTCATGGAGTGACCCTTGTAGCGGTACGTACGCATGTCAACGAACGCTGGACGGCTGGTCGCGCGGCACTTGTCCGCAATGCGCTTCATGTCGGCATACACGCCAACAACATCCATTCCGTCAACGACGTAACCATCAATTCCGTAACCAGCGGCTTTGGTAATCAACGAATGAGCCATGGTGGTTCCACGCGCAATCGCGGTACCCATGGAGTAACCGTTGTTCTCAACCACGTAGATGACCGGAATGTCGAACAGTCCAGCCAGATTCATCGCCTCGTGGAAAGCGCCCTGATTCAGTGCGCCATCGCCAAGGAAGCACAAGGAAACGCGCGAATTCGGCTTACCGTCAATCACCTCGTCCATGTACTTGCAACCGAAGGCGAGCCCGGCGCCAAGCGGCGTCTGCGCACCGACGATGCCGTGGCCCCCATAGAGATTGTTGTCGCGGTCAAACATGTGCATCGAGCCGCCCTTGCCCTTGGCGCAGCCACCAATGCGGCCGAACATCTCCGCCATGCAATGCTTTGGATCCATCCCACGCGCTAAGGCGTGACCGTGATCGCGGTACGCAGTGACGATCGGATCCTTGTGCTGGACTGCAGCGGTGCAACCAACAGCTACGGCCTCTTGACCGATGTACACGTGGCAGAAGCCACCGATCTTCTTCTCCTGATATGCCTGCATGCAGCGCAGTTCAAATTCGCGGATGAGAAGCATCTGCTTGAACCAGTCCAGCATCTGCTCAGAAGAGACATGGGCGGCGGCGGCCGGAACCTGCAGGTGTTCGGCATCACCGTACACCTTGGTATGGACAACCGAGTGCGGTGACGCCGGTGCGGAAGTTCCGCCAGCGGTTGGATGAGAGAGACTTGTCATGGGTGGAGTCAGTGCAAACTGGAAACAGGCGCCGGGCGACGAACGTCAACGCGGCTGCGGCGCAAACAGACCCATAAGTATAGAAGGCACGCGCGGTTCCGGCAATGCCGAAACCGCGCGTGTGCTTTCTTCACATGTTCTCGAGAATCCGAGCCAATTTCAAGCGGTCAGGAACGGGCCTTGCCGGCTGCGTCCGGCGCCGCCGGGCGCTGTGCGGGTGCAGTCGCGGGAGCGGCGGACGAGGCTTTCTCTGCCTGCCCGAGCGCCCGACCCTTCAGCAACAGGACCGCCATCTCGACCTGCGGATCGATTCCCTTCATCACCAATTCGGCGGGGTCGCGTGGCTCCTTCGCCTTCTTGTCGACCACCGTACCGTTGGCAGGAGGCTCATCGCCGGGCGCCTTCGCCGATCCAGGAACCTCAACCATGCCATCGGCAGCCTCTTCCGGAACATCGTCGGCAGAAGCGCGAATCTTGTTGATCTCCTCAATCTGGTCAGGAGACAACTTCACTACGTAGTCAGGCATGACTCCCCAGTCATCCGATCCGGGCTGCTTATGAACAAGCCGACCCTTGGTCTCGCCTGGCTTCGCGGGCAACAGGTAGTGCTGAACCGTGTACTTCACATTTGCCTTCGCTTCGGCACCACGGCCATCAATGTCATGCACTTCCTGAACACTGCCCTTGCCGAAACTGCGTTCGCCGATCACCACTGCCGTGTCATGGGCTTCCAACGCACCAGAGACAATCTCGCTGGCGCTGGCGCTGCCCTCATTGATGAGCACAACGGTTGGAACATCCGCAAGCGGTGCGCGCTGTCGCTGCGCCGTGAATGCGTACAGCTCCTGCCCGTTGCGATCCTCAACACTGACAATTCGACCCGTGCGCAAGAACGCATTGACAAACGAAACCGCGCTCTGCAGAAGTCCGCCCGGATTACCGCGCAGATCCAAGATCAAGCCGTTGATATCACGCTGCGTGGACATCTCGCGCATTGATTTCAGGAAGTCTGTGAATGTGTCCTCATTGAATCCAGTCAAGCGGATGTAACCAATGCCATCTTCCGGATCGACGTACCAGTCCCACTGCGGCTCAAAGCGCTCGTTGTAACCGGTCTTCTTCCAGCCTTGCACTGAGTACATCTTGATGCGTTCGCGAATCAGCGGATACTCAATCGGCTTTGCCTCGCCCTCACGGGTGATGCCCAGAGTGACGGGAGTCCCCGCAGGTCCGGTGATGGTGTCAACCGCCTTGTCAAGCGGCCAGTCCGCGGTGTTCATGCCATTCACCGAGGTGATCTTGTCCTGCGGCTTGATGCCCGCGCGCTTGGACGGACTGCCATCAAGTGGATTGATGATCACGATTTCACGCTTCTCATTGTGGCGAATGAGAATGCCAACGCCCACAAAGTTTCCCTTGATGGCCTGACTGAAGCGACGCATGCGGTCCGGCCACACGATCTCCGTGTAGGGATCCTCAAAGTCGTGCGTCATGGTTGCCATGGTGCCGTTTCCAAACTCACGGACAATCACTTCCACTGGCAATTTCACAGTCGCGTCGTTGGCTGCTCGCAATGCCGCAAACACCTTGTTGAAGGTCTTGGCGTCTACTTCTTCAGCGCGCATCGCTGCGACCGCCGTCGACTGGTCGGTCACTGCCTGGCCAAATGCGCCAGCAAGCGTTGCGTCACCAAGCGATGGGAACTTCTCCTTGAGCGCTGGCGTGGTGGCCAACTGATGCACCATGGAAAGCCCGCCTTCAATGAGCGGCTTCCAACCAACATTCTCAAGGTGTTGTGCCGCAATCTGCGTCAGCGCCTCCGCGAGGATTCGCTCATTGATACCTTCGATCGTCTGCTTCCAGTCATCATCGCCCTTCTCGTTGAAGGGAGCAAATGGTTCCTTGCGGTCCTTCTCATCGAGGCGTTCGTATTGCTTCTTGCGCAGGTCGTACCACGCGTGCGGCGCATACTCCAGCACCAGCATGACGCGCCGACTCACATCGGTTTCAAGTGCATCGTCATACTTCTGAAACTCTGCCTTTTGCGTTGAACCTTCATAGAGGGAACGAACGCGATTGAGAAGTTCCTCTGCGTAGAGCCAGTCACCGTCGGTGCGCGCTTTGGCGATCTTGGTGTCAGCGAGTGCGATCGCTGCCTTCACTCCTGGGGATGCCAAATCCACCTTCCAGTCATCCGAAAGGAATTTCAGATACGCGGCGCCAATGAGCGCCTTGGTGGCGTTGCCAGCAGCAACCGCATCGGACATCTCCTTGGCTTTTTCAATGCGCTGCTCGGCCACCTTCTTTGACGTCGTGGCAACGTGCTCATCGCGACGCATCACCGATTCGCGCAGGCGCTTGGCGGCATCGCTCGTGGCATCGGCAGGAACGTTTTCTAAGAGCAGGTCCACCTGCTGACGATTCCCGGTTCGAGCGGCGTTCCACAGTTGCTCACTCCACGGCTCGGCGGATGTCGCCGGCGAGGCAGGTGCGGCGGGCGGAACCGCGGCTGGCACCACGGGGCGGGCGGGGGCTTGCGCTCCCTGCATCAGGCTTGCGAACGAGGACGCACCCATGCAACATGCCGCAACTGCCGCAATGGCGGAACTGCGGCGTGATGGGCTAGCAATTGGACGGGGCATGAATAGGTCTCCGATGAACATGGGGTCTGCGTCTTATACTTCGCCACAGTACGCGCTGTTCACATTGAAAATCCCTATCGATTTCCTGAGAACTTCCAATTTCTAGTCCCCCCGATCCCACGCGTCGCCTGAAGCGCCCTGCCAATGCTGGCGTGGCGAGCGATTTGCCCTGCCAAGGGTGTGGCTACAACCTGCGCGGCACCGACCAAGGGTCCAACTGCCCCGAATGCGGACTTCCCGTTCGGGACACGCTCGAAGGAGTGGCTGTTGAGGAAAGTCGACGCGAGGCGGCGGCCGAATCGCTGCGCTCCTACTCCAAAGCATTCCTGTTTGGCGCGCCGCTTGGGCTCTTTATGGTCTCGTGTGTGGGTCCGCCACTGGCCCTCATGGCACTGGTTGGAAGTGTGCAACGCCTGATCGCCTTGCGTAATGCGGTGAAGTCACTCCCTTCCAAGGTGGTGAATGCCGGCGCACAAGACTTCAAGCGCGCCCAAACCATTCTGTTTGTTGAATTGGGGAGCGGCGTGATCGCGCTGATCTTCTTGAACTTTGGACTTGCCTCCGCGGTTGGCCCGACGATTGATGGGGTCATTCGCCTTTCCGTGGGTGGACTCTGGTTCGGCGCGATGGCGCTCGGACTGATCACTGGGTCGATACTCATTGATGGCGTGATTGGACGCCTCGCCCTTGAGGTTGAGCGCCCGAAGTACCTGCTGCCCCTGACCTTCGCCGCGGTGGGAGTAGTGATGTTTGCGGAAATTGTTAGCGCCGCCAACGCGCCAACCGCGATTGTCATCTTGCTACGACTTGTTGGAGCAGCAGCATGGGGTGGTGCAAGCGGATTACTTGCGTATCAAGGCTCGTCTGCGGGCGACGCGCTGGCAGCGCCACCGATAAGGCGAAAGTTGTCAGCACCGAGCGACAGCCCCAGCGCTGGCGCGGACCCGGAGCCAGACCCTCGCCGTGCGGCAGCGAATCGCGCCGCGCAGCGGGCCGCGCAACGGGCGACTGATGATGATTCGCCCATTCCGCTTGATTAGCGGTGCCGCGTACTCACTGAGCGCCGAACGCACGCTCTGCAAGATCGATCGCGCGACCAAGACCGGCACACTTGGCGATCGTCTCTTCAAATTCAGCAGCTGGCACTGAGTCCAACACCACGCCGGCACCGGCTTGCAAGTGCACATCCCATGGCGCGCCCTCGGTATGCCCGGCCGTCGGAATCACCATGGTGCGCAGTGCCAAAGCGATGTCCATGTCGCCGTCCCATCCGACTGCACCAATGCCGCCCGAATATGGTCCACGACGCACTGGCTCAAGTTCGTCAATGATCTGAATGGCGCGAACCTTTGGCGCACCACTCACCGTTCCAACGGGCAACGTGGCACGCAGCGCGTCCCAGCAATCGAGCCCGGGACTCAGTTCGCCAGTCACCGTTGAACTGATGTGCATCACATGGCTGTAGCGCTCAACTTCCATGCAACGATCAACGCTCACGGTGCCCTGCTGGCATACGCGACCGACATCATTGCGCCCAAGATCAACAAGCATCACGTGCTCGGCGCGTTCCTTTTCGTCCGCGAGCAATTCAACTTCCAGCGCACGATCCTCCGCCTCCGTACCACCCCGGCGCCGAGTGCCCGCCAGCGGTCGATTCACAACAGTTCGTCCACGAACACGGCAGAGAATCTCCGGGCTCGAAGCGACCAAGATGCACCCTTCCGCCTGCAAGTAGATCTGGTACGGACTGGGGTTGACTACTCGCAGCGCGCGATAAATATCAAACGGATCGGCAGACGTGCTGCGGTCTTGGCGCCGGCTGAGAACCACCTGAAATGCATCGCCCGCTCGGATGTAATCCTGCGCGCGTAGCACCGCGTTCTCAAACTCCGCGCGCGACATCGAAGCGCGTTCGCCGGGCACCGGCCGTGCGGCAATATCAAGGTCTACAGCGCCCGGCGCCAATGGCGGCGCGCCAGCAAGTAGTCGCGCACAGAATGCGTCAAGCGCTGCGCGACCGTGTTTCAGTGCACTTGCCTCATCGGCGTGCTCATCAGCCGGAACGGAAATCACGGCGTGCACCACCTTGGCAACATGATCAAAGACAGCGACTTCTCTGTACATCCCGAAATGCATATCCGGAAGTTGTCGATCATCGCGCGGCGCGGCAGTAAATGGAAGCTTGCCGGGTTCAAGCCAGCGAACCGCATCAAACGCACAGAAGCCCACCCAGCCACCGTGGAATGCGTCGGGCATGGCATCAATCGGATGCGGCGTGAACCGCGCACCCAGAAGACGCACGGTTTCAAGCGGATTGATGGCCGTGCTCTGTTCTTCCGTCCCGCGCCGGCGGTCCCGCACAGTCACCGCGTTGGCGCGCGCCAGCACTTCCAACATGGGCTGCGCACCCAACATGGACCAGCGACCGACCGATGAACCGTTCTCCACGCTCTCAAAGAGGAAACTCGGCGCGGCGCGGTCGTCAGCGGACACCAGCCTCCGATATGCCAATACCGGCGTGAGTTGATCGCTCATCAAGCGCCGCGAAATCAGGAACATGGGTACGGATGCCGTCATGGCGCTGTGGAGCCTAGTCGCGCGCCGGTGAATCGACGCGCGGCACATGCGGCAATCGCAATGGCGTCGGCAACGTCCGGCGGTTCGGGGAGTGTGCGCAGCGAGAACTGCTGCATGACAGCGCGCTGCATCTGTTCTTTACTTGCTTGCCCACGTCCGGTGAGCGCCTTCTTAATCTCCGCGGGCGCAAACTCGTCAATCGGTAGATCACGAAGAGCGGCCGCAAGCAGCACCACCCCGCGCCCGTGCCCCATCACCACCGCCGTGCTGACGTGCGCGCTATGAACAAAGACCTCTTCAACCGCCATGCGCGCCGGGCCAAGTTCATCGATCAGCGCGCCAAGTTCTTCATGCAATGCTCGAAGCCGCGCAGAAATGGAGTCCTTGGCATTGAGGCGCACCACGCCGGCTTCTACTAGCGCTGGCTCGGCCGCGCCCGGTCGAAGTTCCACGCAGGCGTAGCCGGTGATGCGTAGGCCAGGATCGATGCCCAGGAATCTCATGGCGCGTGCCCTGCAGGGATGGCGGGATTTGCGGGCGGAGTTGGTGTTGCGGGCGGAGTTTCCGTTACGGGTGCTGTTCCCGTTGCTGGCGCTACATAACCAGTGCGCCGAATCAGCAGTTCAACGCGCGTTCCGGGCTCGGGCATTCGTTCCGAATTCGCCTGCCATTCAGGCGCGTCAAGTTCCGCCTGATCCGAAAGGACGGAGGTGCACGCGATCGTCTCGTCGCCAAAGGTCACGATGCCCACGACGCTGCCGGTTCGATCTGCTACGTAGTGCTCGCCAGGTCCCATGCTCTTGGTATTTGATCGTACGCGTGAACCAGCGAATACCCATGGCTGAACGGGGAACGAATGTCCATGAACTGGGTCATGAATCCACGATGAGAGCGGCACCACGCCAACACTAGTGCGCACCCACAGTTCCAGCGGCGATCCGCGGGGCGAGATGCGTTGCACCGCGCCAGATCCATCGGGGGCAGCGCGCCACTCGCCGGGCGCGCCGGGTTCAAGCCCAATCAAAAGAAGCGCGGCATGAATGTTGCTTGGTGCCACGGCTACCGCTAGTAGTGATTCGTGTTCCCGCGTCCCCGCCTTGCAAACAGCCTGTTCAAGCCAGCCTCGATCGGCAGCGACCTCTGCTTCTACGCGGACCTCACCAGCGGAGCGATCAACCACGATGCCCGGTCCAAGTTGGATGATGGGAAGGGGCTCCATGGCGGCGATCGGTGGGTGTTCCTGCGGAGCTGGCAACTCCCCGCTCGCCGGAGAGCCCGCGCACGAAACAAGGGCGCTTGCGGCAAACGAAAGGACCGCTATACCGGTCATGCGCTTCACAGCGCCCGGCGCTCTCAGCCACCGAGCGACGCGCGGTGTTGACGTGGTGAGTTGAACCCGGATGGGTGCATGCATCGAAATTCAATCATCGGCGAGGAGCGGGTTTGGTTAGCAAGTGAAATGGCTGAAATGAACCCGAAAAATTAAAAAGGCCCGGCGGAGACAAGCTCACGCCGAGCCCTTCCGGGGGCTCACTAAGATGTCAAAGTATAGGGTTGTTCCGAGCCTATGCTCATGCTTGTCTCACCAATTGCGTTCGTTTATGAAGAAATATTTATCCAAAACCATCGCCCTGCGGCGCACCGTTCGAATCGGCATTCCCGCTTCGGCAGCAGCGATGCAGGGAAAGATTGCTCCCACGGAGCCGCATCGGAACGGATTCGCGGGGATCCCGCCTTCTGATGGATTCACGGCGCATCATGAAGTCACGGTGGAATGCATAGGCGTTCCCGACGCCCGCACGGGGTATCTGATCGGCATCCAAGAGATTGATGCGGTGGTGCGAGCCCACCTCGCCCCGCTGCTGGAGTCATTCTTTCGCACGACAAACACCATTCATCCCGCTGACGCTGTGACTCAAATGGGTGACGTTTTACAGCGGAATTTCCCACATGGAATTCCGCTTTCCGCCATTCGATGGTCCCCCGGCCCGTTCGTCAACTTTCTCTGGAGCACCGCCATGCGCGACCACGCCATCATGACCGAACAGTTTGAATTTAGCGCCGCGCACCGACTGCATTGCCCGGAACTGTCCGACGACGAAAACCGACGCACCTTTGGTAAATGCAATCACCCGAGCGGGCACGGTCACAACTACCGAATCGCGGTGGCCGTGCGCGTGCGCACTGGAGCGGGCGCGCCTGCCCTCACAACCGGAGCACTTGAGGGAATTGTCAGCCGCACGGTGCTTGATCGATTTGATCATCGGCACCTGAATGTGGACTGCCCGGAATTTGCAGAGTTGAACCCGTCCGTGGAAAATATTGCACAGGTCTGTCACGGTCTGCTCAGCGATGAGATCTCCGCCGCTGGCGCAGTACTGGACCATGTCACAGTTTGGGAGACCGAGAAGACCTCAGCAACCTACCCAGCGCGTTCGCTAGCCGATTAAGTTAAGCGCAAGTGCTGCCGGTGAAATCATCAGCGCCATGCGACTTGGGCTGGCGATCGTCGCCGTACACATAGAGCTGACCAGCTTCTTCAGTGCGAGCGACTTTGTGGGAACCATCGCACATCGGGAAGTTCTTGGTGAGACCGCAGGCGCATACAAAGATTGGCTTCTCAGAAGGCTCAATCTTGACGGGGGCAGCGGCGACGTGACGAATGATGCGGGCCATGGGGCACTTTCAAATGCGCTCTTAGGGAGCCAAATCTTCCTCTGAAAGCAAACGGAACCGTTTACGGAGGAGGATCTGCCCCGCAAGGTGGTTGTCATCAACGCAAATGGCAACCGCTGGATGTTCGCCGCGCAACATGATTGGATACGCGAAACGGATATTGAGTTCTGCGCCTAACAGGTACAGGCACGCGCCGCTGAGGCACTGCTGTTCGCCAAGCTCCATGATGATCAGATCTGTCTCAGCGAAGGTGTATTGACTGCGCCGCAGAATGTGCCGCGCCGCATCCGCATTGGTGAAGATCATGCGAACGACGGCGTAGTCGCTTGAATCAACAATTGAAAATGCTGCAAGGCGGGTGGATGGCGCTTCATCAAAGGTGCGCAGGAGTTCTAACAGCTTGCCAACCTTGTTGTTCAAGAACACACTGAACTGCCGCACCGTTGGGGGCGCGTATCCGTATTCAGTCTCAGCGGCGGGTGGAAGCGATGCACTCATTGCGGTTCAATCTCAGGGCGAACAGCGGGTGAGCATATCGAACGGGCTCACTGCGCGCCGCCCACAAATTCCGGCGCCTCAACACGCGGCAAAAGCCCCGCATCCGCCGCCCGATCAAGCAGCGTTCGAACCGCCAGCCGCCCAGTAGGCCCGTAGTCAAGGGTCCAGGAATTCACATACATCCCAATGAATTCATCGGCCAGGGCTTCGGTCATGCCTTCGGCAAAGGTGAGTGCGTAGCGAATCGATTCCTCGCGGTGACTAAGCGCATACCGAACGCTCTGCTCAAGGAGGTCGGCCACTTCCGCCATGGTTCCGGCCCCATGGCGATCATCCAGCGCACGCAAGACCCCGTTGGCACCAAGCGGCAACGGCAATCCAAACTGCGAGTGCCACCAGCGCCCAAGGTCTTCGACGAGTACCAGGCCCTCATCTGCGAACGTGAGTTGTCCTTCATGGATGACCACGCCCGCATCAAACTCCCCGGCCGCAACCCGTGCGGGAATTTCCTTAAATGGAACCACCGTTGCGCGAAACGCACCCGGCCCAAGCAACAGACTGGTGACCACAAACGCGGTCGTCCCCTGCCCCGGAATGGCAATGTGCGCACCCCGCAACGATGCAACCGTTCGCGGCTCGCGCGCCACCACCTTGGGGCCATATCCATCACCAACGGAACTGCCGCACGCAGTCAACGCATAACGCGCTGCGATACGCGAATAGGTTGCACAACTAAACGCAGAGATCTCCAAGAGATCCTCACCACGCATGGCGCGTTGATTGAGATCCTCAATATCTGCTGGCACAGCGACGATCCGAAATCTGCTTGAAGCAACCCGCGGCGGCTGCCCATTCAATTCCAGTAGCGGCCACCACATGAAAGCATCATCTGGATCCGGAGAATGACCAATTCGAAGTACGGCGCGCGTGTCCATGGAACCATCAGCGTAGACGGGAAATGGGGGCGGTTCATGGCTGTCTGCTATTTCGTAGTGAGTTGAGTCGTTTTAACCGCCCCCTCCGTTGCGCGCGGGTGAAGTGAGTTGAGTCGTTGACCGCCCCCTCCGTTGCGCGCGGGACCCTCGGACGCGGACGGCTGCGCTCCACAAGGTTCCGCTTAGCCTCGGGCGAAACTGTTCGTCCGGTTAGCACCCACGGGGCGTACGTCCAACTGCCGGACTTCTCAGTTTCACACGCCGCTTACCAAGGATCCCGTGCTCACTACGGGGGCTCGCACACGGCAAGGCACTTGGATGCCAGGGACTGGAACCCGGTCACCTGGCCGCGCTCGCCGAAGAGGATAGGGCCGCGCTCAGCGGCCATCCTCGTAAGGCGAATGCGAGCCAGTAGCCAAGCGTGATGCCACAACCCAACGCCTGCCACCTGCCGCAGTAAATTGACCCCATGTTTGCCGCCCTCCTCACGCTGACTGCCACCCTCTGCGCCCCCCAAACGCTGCCCGCAGCAACGAAGCCCGTGCCCGTACCCATGCCCGCGTCAACGCCGACGCCCGCGCGCGATCGCTGGCTCGCCCTCGTCGACGAGATGCAGCGCTGGCGCGACACTGAGTGGCCCGAGGATGCCATCGCCAACGGTCGATTCACTCCATGCCCCGATCGCATCACCGACGCGTCCATTGTTGGAATCGAGAAGCGACATGCGCAAGAAGGCGTATTCCTGACTGAGCTCATGGAGATTGACTCCACGCAACTCACCGGTGATGACCTCCTGGGGTGGCAGCTCATTACTCGGCAGATGCGTGAATCGCAAGATGGTCACCGTTTCCGTGCGTTCCTCATGCCCATTGGTGGTCGTAACGGACCGCAGCAAGACATTCCGCAAATGGCTGATCGCGTGCCGTTCCGCACCGCAGCAGACTGTCAGAATTACATCAAGCGACTCAGTGCCGTTCCGCAGATGGTCATTGATGCTCAGGAACTCATGGAGCTTGGTATGGCTGAGGGGCGCATGCCGGCGAAGGTGACCATGGAGAGTCTGCCCGCGCAGTTTGATGCAGTCATCAAAGGCAATTTGGAGTCGTTGCGCATTCCCTTCGCAAAGCTTCCGGATTCGATCCCTGCCGCCGAGCAAGCTGCCCTGCGCAAAGAATTGGATGCGACGCTGTTGCCCATCCTGCTGCAAATTGGTCTCACTCGGAACTGGATCGTCGATACGTACCTGCCCGCGTGTCGCAATACCGTCAGCGCTTCGGATCTTCCCGACGGAGCGGATTGGTACAACCACGCGCTGCGTGTGCACACCACTACCGACATGGATGCCAAGGCCATTCATGAGACTGGTGTTGCCGAAGTAGCGCGCATTCGTGCGGAGATGCTGGCGGTGATTCGTACGACCGACTGGTTTGCAGCAGAGCCAGCACGAACGGTGCAGCCAGCGGGTGAACTCTTCACCGCATTCCTCCAATACTTGCGTACCGATCCACGCTTCTACGCAAAGAGCGAAGAAGAATTGCTCACGCGCTACCGCGATACGTGCAAAAAAATCGATGCAAAACTTCCCGCGCTCTTTGGCACCCTGCCGCGGAACCCCTACGGAGTGCACGCCATTCCTAAGTTCATGGCGCCGACGCAGACCACCGCGTACTACCAGCCCGGCTCGCTGCGCGGCGGGAATCCCGGCTGGTTCTGCGCAAATACCTACGCGTTGGAGCAACGCCCTCTCTATGAAGTCATCCCTCTTTCGCTGCACGAAGCCGTGCCCGGGCATCACCTACAGATCTCCATTGCACAAGAGTTGCCCGATCAACCTGAGTTCCGCCGCGACATGCACTTCACCGCGTTTGTTGAAGGCTGGGGCCTCTACTCCGAGCGCTTGGGTATTGAGATGGGTTTCTTTCAGGACGATCCGTATGCGAACTTCGGCCGGCTGATCTATGAAATGTGGCGCGCGACACGGTTGGTTGTTGATACCGGTATCCACGCATTCGGTTGGAACCGCGATCGCGCGATCGATTACATGAAGCAAAATACTGCGCTCAGCCAGATGAATATCGAACGTGAAGTCGATCGCTACATTGATTGGCCCGGCCAAGCGTGCGGATACAAGATCGGTGAATTGCGGATCCGTGCCATGCGCGCGAAAGCTGAGCGCGAACTTGGGGCAACGTTTGATGTGCGTGCGTTCCATGACGCAGTGCTGGGAGCTGGCGCTATCCCGCTTGATGTTCTGAGTACTCGGATCGATGCGTGGATCGCAGCACGACTTGCTGCTGCCGCCGCGATTGCGCCAACCACTTCGCCCATGCCCGCATCCATGCCCACGCCCGCGCCCACATCCACACCCGCGCCCATTCAACCATCCGCCACCCAGCGGCCGTCCTGAAGCCACGGATTGGTGCGGCGCTCGGCGCCAATGGTGGTCGCTCCGCCATGCCCGGGATGCGTGCGCACTGTGTCCGGCAGCGCCATCAGCACCGTGTGCAGCGAACGATGCATGGTGGCCGGGTCGCTGGTTGGAAAGTCCACGCGCCCGATCGATCCAGCAAACAAGGTGTCGCCCACGAACGCCTCGTTGGCGGCATCGCACACCAACGTCACACCACCCGGACTGTGCCCGGGGGTATGCAACACCCGCCACACGGATCCGGACAGCTCCAATTGATCGCCATGCGCCAACGTGCCGTCAGCACCGCGCGTGGTGATCGGCATGCCAATGAATGCGCTGAGGTTGAGCTGTGGATCGTTCAGGAATGCGTGTTCCGCGGCGTGTAGCAACACCCGCGCGGCTGGAAACGCGGCGCTCACCTCGTTCAATCCGGCAATGTGGTCGGCGTGTGCGTGGGTCAGCAAAATGTGGCTCGGCACGAGCCCCTGAGCGCGCACGAATTGGATCACTTCTTCCGGATCCTCTCCGGGATCAATGATCCAGCACTCACGCCCGACAGCACTCCCATCCGAAGCGGGCACCCATGCCACGTAGCAGTTGGTCTGAAAGGTGCCCAGTGGAAATTGCTCAATCACTAGCTTTGACATACCGGGAGGGTACGCAGGTATCGTGCCCGCGTGGCACTCGGACGGACCCGGAAACCATCGCTTGATTCAATGCCCGCGACCATCGCGCCCAGCATCGGCTCGTCAGCACACTTTCCGCGCGTTGCAACGGTCGCGGCTCGGTGGGCATGCATGGTCATGCTCCTATCCGCTCCTTCGCTCCTCACTGCGTGCGAACAAATGTCCAGCGACATGGGCGATGCTTCCAATTCGTTGTTCCCGCCCTCGCCGGCTGAGGCTGGGCGATGGGCAGTGGATGACAGTGATCCCGAGAACCAACGCCGCGGAGTGCTACTCATCGGAAACTCTGGATTCGGTGGCGAGCCCGTCTACGTGAACCTGTACCGTCTGTACATCGACGAAAACAGCGACCCGGTGGTGAAAGCCACTGCCATTCAAGCGTTGGCGCGACACGCGCGCGCCGAAGATGCGGTGATCATCGCCAAGCAGCTCGAAAATAAAAATGAGCAGATTCGCATCGCCGCTGCCAAAGGCCTGCAGCGCATTCATAATCCAAAGATCACCGATGTGATTTGGAAGAAGCTCATCCAAGAAGACGAAACTTCGGCGGTACGCGTCGAACTTGCTATCGCGTTGGGTCAGTACTCCACGCGCGATTCGTTTGAGGCGCTGTGCAGTTCGCTTGACGATCGTGAACTGGCTGTCAACCTTGCCTCGGCGGACAGTCTGCGGCTCATCACTGGTGCCGACTTTGGTCTTGAACCAGGTCTGTGGCGCAGTTGGGCCGATGCAAATCCAAAGGCATTGCGCGCCGATGTTCCGTACTACTACCCCACCTTTGAACGGCAACTGGGAACGCTCGATTACTTGATGTTCTGGGCAATTCCAACCTTTGAACAGCCAGGAGTTCCTGCAGGAATGCGTGAAACGGCCCCGGCGGACGGCGCGCCGCAGAACGAATTCGGAAACCTTGGCGAGAAGGGCTGATATCGGCGAACGCAACCATGCGGTCGCCTACACTTGTCGCCCTTGCCCACTGACCCAACCGCCGCTCCAGACCACCGCACGCGCGCAGCAGTGCAGCCTCCTGAGAGTGCGAGCGATACGGCAGCGGTAGCGAAAGCGAACGCAGAAGCAGAAGCGCGTGCCGAGATGGCAGACTTGCGCCGCCGTGCGGCCGAAGGCGACATCGATTCATTCGGTGATGGCGCACTCTCTATCGCCGGCGCCGAAGCCGCTGCCGACGACGAACGAATCATTAAGAGCGGACGTCTTGCCGGCAAGAGTCTGTGGCAATCAATCTGGATTCTGTCCATTCCGGTACTGGTGCAGCAGCTCATGGCGGCGCTCGTAGGAACCACCGACACACTCCTCGCTGGAAATCTTCCGCCGGGCACCGCGGGCGCAGCGCTTGACGGCGTGGGTTTCGGCGCAAGTTTCATGTGGGTAGCGTCGATCGTTCTCATGGGTATTGGCATCGGCGCGCAGGCCATCATTGCGCGCGCCATGGGCAGCGGCAACGTCACCGAAGCGCGGGCCGCGGGCGGC
>Ga0209296_1000890_pt1 | contig 24558 bp, 24 predicted proteins | sample S_130206_EF_Meta_FD_187319 | JGI IMG/M metagenome (GOLD analysis project Ga0209296, IMG submission 187319) | Freshwater microbial communities from Lake Simoncouche, Canada to study carbon cycling - S_130206_EF_MetaG (SPAdes) (version 2) | ecosystem: Environmental > Aquatic > Freshwater > Lake ...
ATTAGCTGAAGCATCATCAAGTGTACATCCTGGCGTCCCTTCAGTTATATTAACAGCAAATAGAGTTGACCAATTCTTAAGTAACACAGGTTCATTTAATGGTGACTTTAATGGTTCATTTACAGGGTCATTACAAGGTACAGCATCATTTGCCACCAATGCATTATCTGCATCATACGCACCTGGTGTATCAATACCTGCAGGAACTGTATCAGGTTCACAACAAATCGTTAATTTAGGATTTGCAACAACATCTTCTGTTAATCAGAAATTAGATACAGGTTCATTCAATACATATACAGCATCAATTGATGCAAGAACAGGAAGTTATGCAACCACAGGTTCAAATTCATTTATTGGTCAACAAAATATTACAGGTAGTGTAAACATAACTGGTTCATTATACAATGTAGGGGATCATTATCTTGTTAATCCATCACAATCATTAGGATTTAATAATATAACAAGTTCAGCGAATTATAGTAATTTACTATTTGGATGGGCTGGTGCTGCTGGACTCGCAGAAGGAGTACATACTGGTTCTGTTGTAATTAGTGGTTCAAATAATATATTAATGCAAGCAAAACCATTAAGAATCCAAAATGGTTATTATAACTATGTTGGTGGAAACCAAAATATTATTGGTTCTTATGGTGTGTTATTATCAACAGGATCTGTTTTAAGACCACTAGTACAAGGTAATATAATTCCACAAGCAGGTCAAATTATAGCAAATTTTACAACATCATCATTGGCTGGAGGTGAACCTGCAATGACCATTAATATTGTTCCAAATACCATAAACTTACAACATCAAAGTAGTTCAGTTACATTAACAGGAAATATAGTAGTAGGTACATTTTCATCATTTGCATCTCAATCGGTTGCAACAGTTAGACCATCATTTACAACAAACTATATTGCTGGTACATTAAATCTTTATCATATAAGTTCATCAATAGGGATAGTATCACAAAATATAATTAATGGACAAAATACTAATGTATATAATAATTTTTCTAATACTGGTTCTGCATCAACATTTGGTTTATCAAGAAGTAATATAAATGGTACAAATAATAGTTTATATGTATCAGGTTCTCCAAATACAAACGTATCACGTTCATTCTTAGATATATTTGTTGGTGGTAATGGTAATACGGTTTCATCATCACATAATGGTGCTGATAATGCACATTTACACGCAACAATGATATATGGTCAGAACTTAATTGTTTCTGCATCACACGCATCTAATATTGGTGGTTCAACATTTGTTGGTAGATACAATGATACTGCAACAGGTTTACATATGTCACAAGATATTGTATTTGCTGTAGGTACTGGTACCGCAGCTGCAACAAGAAGAACAGGTTTATATGTAACATCAGGTTCATTGGTTGGTGTGTCAGGTTCATTAAATGTAATTGGTAATTCAACAATGACTGGTTCATTAGGTGTTTCAGCAGGTATTACAGCCTCTTTACAAGGTACTGCATCATACGCAAGTCAAGCATTAACAGCATCATTCGCATTGAATGCTGTATCAACAGATACAGGTTCTTTAATGAAGACAGGTAGTGTTGCAAGTAATGTTTTAACTTTTACAAAAGGTGACGGTTCTACATTTAATTTAACTGTAGCTACAGGTTCAGGAGGAGGTTCATCATTCCCTTTCACAGGTAGTGCAATCATATCTGGTTCTTTAACTGTAACAGGTTCAATGTTAGTAAGTAATGGTACAAATTCAGGTAGTGTAATAACTAACCAAACAGATGACCAAAGTTTACCAAGAGTAAATAACATTGTTACTTTAACATCAGCAGAATATAACACTTTAGCAACTGCTTCGGCATTGGATGCAAATACATTATATGTAGTTAGTGGTTCAGCAGCAGTATCACCATTCCCTTATTCAGGTAATGCAATCATCTCAGGTTCATTACAAGTAATTGGTAATTCAACAATGACAGGTTCACTTACAATAAGTGGTTCTGCAAATCCTGAATTAACTGTAATTGGTAATACCATATTAACAGGTTCAGTTCAAGGTAATGTAAACGCATTATCAATCAGTTCAAATACTGCATCATTAGATTTAAATAATGGTAACTTCTTTACATTACAATTGGTATCAGGTTCAAATACATTTATAAACCCATCTAATATTAAACCAGGTCAAACAATAAACATATTGATAAGTACAACTGGTTCAGCAACCGTATCGTTCCCATCAATTGTTGACCAAGTATCAGGTTCATCATATGTTCCAACTACAACAACAAGTAAAGATATAATAACATTGGTTAGTTTTGATTCAACAAATCTATACCTTGCAAACGTAAAGAACTTAGTATAATATGAATTTTGCCCCATTTGCATTTCAAAATCAAGCGGTATCAACACCATCAATTGTAACTAGTGGTTTACAAGTATATCTTGATGCTGGTATAACCACATCTTATCCTGGTACAGGAACTACTTGGAATGATTTAAGTGGGAATGGTGTTAATTTAACATTAACAAATGGACCTGTATGGTCATCATCTGATGGTGGTTATTTCTTATTTGACGGAACAAATGATTATTTAAGTAATTGGACATACGGAACAACATTCTCAGCTAATGAATTTACATATCAAGCGGTATTAAATTATAGTGGTAAAACCGCATATAACAATATATTTGATGTATATAATTCAGTTAATCCAATGATGTGGGTTGACCCTAATAATAAATTAGAATTAAATCAGGCGGTATTAGTATCAACATTAGCATACAATACACAAAACATTATGGTTACATTTGTACAACAGAACGCTAACCCTGGTTTACGATTGTACATAAATGACACTTTAGTTGGTACACTAACTACAGCACAAGGTACAATTCCAAACTCAAGGTTAAACTTCTTTAGAAGAGAAACCGCTGGACTATATTTTAAAGGTAGGTCATATAGTTTATTAATTTATAATAAAGTATTATCATCAACAGAAATAACTCAAAATTATAACTCATTTAAAGCAAGATTCCCAATATGATAAATTATATAACATTAGATTATTCAGAAATAGATAAAGTAAAATTTGATGAAACATTAATATCATCAATTGATACTTTAAGATTAAACAATGATGGTACTAAAACATTTATAAAATGGATTGGAGAAGAACCAACATTCGTTTCAGAATTGGTTTCTAAATCTATTATATATAATAATGAAGAGATATTAATAATCTTAGAACAACCTGAATGGTCAACAGCAATATCAGGAACAACAATAAACTAATATATGCCAGAACAACAATTATATTTAGGAACATCACAATTAGCGGCATCTTATTTAGGTACTATTGCTAGTACAATATATGATAAAACAACAGCACCAACATACACAGCAGAATTTCTTCTTGTTGCAGGTGGTGGTTCAGGAGGTGGTGATGGACGAAGAGGTGCTGGCGGAGGTGCTGGCGGATTAATAAGTGGTTCATTATCATTAACACCATCAACTTCATATCCAATAGTTGTTGGTGATGGAGGTGGATTTTCGCCAGGAACAAATGGTCAAAATAGTACATTTGCTGGTTACACTGCCATAGGTGGTGGATTAGGTGCACAAGAATTAGCACCAAGAACTGGAAGTAATGGTGGTTCAGGTGGAGGTGGTTATAGAAGTAATACATTAAATGGAACACCTGGTACAGGAACATCAGGACAAGGTTTTGGTGGTGGTGAAGGAAGAGATTGTGGTAGTAACGGTGGAGGTGGAGGTGGTGCATCACAAGCAGGACAACTTAGTCCAAATTGTGACAATGGAGGTGCTGGTGGTTCAGGTTCATTATGGTATGGAACATATTATGCAGGAGGTGGCGGTGGAAGAGGTTCTATCACTGGTGGTTTAGGTGGACCAGGTGGAGGTGGAAATGGAACAGATTCATTTAGTGGTGGAGGTGGTACGGCCAACACAGGTGGTGGAGGTGGCGGTGGTGCATCTTATGGTGGATCAGGTGGTAGTGGTATAACAATAATAAAATATGCTGGTTCACAAAGAGGAACTGGTGGAACTGTTACAACATCAGGAAGTTTTACAGTTCATACTTTTACATCATCAGGTACATATACTGGTTAAAAATAAAAACTAATGATAAACGCACAACAGATAGCTGAACTTATTGACAATATGTTAAAGGATTTATTGGAACAACCAATTTATCCTTATGGCAATACCAAATTTGGTATGGGTAATAAGGTAGCGTCTGGTAGTTTAAGAGATAGTATTGAGGTTAAAGTAGTTAGAAAGAACACAGATATTGCAATTGAATTGTTTGCCAATGATTATTTTCAATGGGTACAATCAGGTAGAGCACCAGGTAAGAAGGGTGTACCTGTTTCAGCAATTATGCAATGGATGGGTTATAGAGGTATTACTGCCACAGATTCAAACAACCAAAAATATGGTGCACTACAATCTCAAGTTGCAACTGCGTATATTATAAACAAAGGTAGAATAAAGAAAAATAAGAAACCTTTACCGATGGATGTGTTAATCAAATGGGTAAAGGATAAAAATATAAGATTCAATATTGATTTACAAAAGGGGATGGCATTTGCAATCCAAAGTAATATCAAAAAATTTGGTATTAGACCAGCTAATATTGAAGATAAACTATTTGAACAAATTGCAACAAATGATGACATTGTAATGTTATTAGGTGATTTAGCATTTGAAGATTTAGTGGATAGAATTGAATATAATTTAACAGCAAATATAAAATAATTAATATGGGTTTCGGATATACAACATTACCATCAGGCGGAACAATAAATAGTCCTTCTCAAGTTAGAAGAAGTACTGATATGATATACCAAAGAGGTAATTCATTTGAAGTAATTTTAACTGGCGACACATATCAATCTTCAATGGAATTAGTTGTAGATTTATATTCTGACGATAGTCAGGTAGGAAGTATGGCACTTGTTCCCTTTAGTACAACACAATCAGGTTCAACATACACATACAAATTTAATATTCGTCCATATGAGTATTATCAAAACTTTGTTGAAACAGAACATTATAGATATTATTATCTAAATGATTGGTACTCAACTACTGAAGCAATCAATTTTAATAATCCATATACAAATAGCATTAAAGCTAATGTCAAATATATGTATAGGTTTTTGAGTGGTTCAACTATTGTAAATGAGTTTTCAGGTGGTACCGCAAATAATGATTTTAATCACTATACTGCAACACCGAGCACATCAATAAGTTACACATCATTATCAGGATTTACAAACACAGGAAAATACTTTGATTATGTTGGAGGACAATTCCAATTGGATGAGAAGTATATAATGCCAAACTATGATCAAACTGTGGGTACTGTATATGGTTTAAATGGTAATACATTACAAACATTAAATACAGAATTTGATAGTTCACCAATCAATCAGTTTTATATGGATAGTCCATCATTACCTGAACCATCAGATACAGGTAGATTCTTAACTGATGCACCACGTGTCCAATATGTACAATCTGACGATAATTATGTACTTTATTATTTAAACGGACAAACAGGAGATAGACAATTAATGGAAGCAGATTTTGCGGTGTTTGAATTTTACGATGTTAATAATACTTTGGTTACATCATTTAACCAACAATTAAATTTTAGTGGAACAACTTGGGCATCACCAACAGGATTTACAGATACATTACAAGTCTTTTCACTTCCTTGTGGACCAGCAGACATAACAAACATCTTTGCTAACATAAACTACTCAACAGTAGCGTACTATAGAGTACAATTATTCTATGCTTGGTGGACATATAGTGCATTAAGAACAAGTGTAGGACCATTAGGACCTAGTTCTGAATCGTTTTATTTCTATCTATATGATAATTGTAAACCTCAAAATACAAGATTAGCGTTTTTAAACGCACGTGGTGGATTTGATTATTATACATTTACAGCATTTAGACAAGATTCAAAGAAAATATCAAGACAAACATATGATAATAGATATTATCAAACAAATTTACAATCACCTGATAGGGATGTGGCAAGAACTGTTAAGACATTTGCAACAGATGTTGAACAAGAAATAGTATTAGAATCTGATTTTATATCCGTACCTGTGGGTAATTGGTTAGAACAATTGTTCATATCACCACAAGTTTACATTATGAAACCAGATTATATCTCTCCAATTGATAGACAAGATAAAATATATAAGGACTTAACTCCTGTACAAATCTTATCAACTAACGTTGAAACTATCACAAAGAAACACCAAAAATTAAATAAGTATAGAATTACAATGAAGGTAGCAAATACATTCTTTGTCAATAAAGGATTTTAATATATGAGTTTACAACAAACTGTATTACGCGTTCAAACAAATAAACCTAGTGCTATAACTGTAACAGGAACTACAGGATTGAATTTCTATGATTCAACTGGTTCGGTAACTTACACAGGAACTGGTACATCAGATGACCCATATACAGGTTCATTTAGTCTAAATGGTAGTAGTTTTTGGGTTCAGGCTGTTTGTCCTGGCACAATTTATTTTGACACAATATTATATTCTGTTGCTATTGGATCAAATTACTTTTCATTATTTATAAGACGACCTGAAGATTTATATTTAAAAAATGTATTTAATAGTTTTAATCCAGTTAATGCTGATTATTTTAATATAAATACAGGTGACGTGGTTGTATTTGAACAAAATGGAACAGGTTCTTCTGCTGGTTTATTTGAAATTTACTTTATTCCAAACGAACAAGAGGTAAATTATACTGTACCTGAATATGATTTTTTAGACTTATACGGTGACATTCCAATTACAATTAATAAATCATTTGCAGAGATTGAAGATATTTCCAAAAGAAATTCAGATTATTCTGTAGGTGTTAAAATACCTGGTTCAAAAAAGAACAATAAGTTCTTTGAAAACTTCTTTGAAGTTGATCAAACATCTTTATACTTTGATGTAACAAAAAAAGTACCTTGTAATGTATTAGTAGATGACGAAAGTTATTTTACAGGATATTTGAAATTAAATAGTACATCCGTACTTAATAGTAAAATAGAATATGATGTTACATTATATTCAACAGTAGGAGATTTATATGGTTCAATCGGTAACAACCTTTTAAAAGACTTAAACTTTAGGGACCCTGATTATTTTATGAACCATTATTTCAACAGAGATAATGTCTTACAATTTTGGAGATATGAAACATTAAAATCAGATAAAGAAGTACCATCACATTATTTTTATCCTGTTGTACACAATGGTTACAATTATCAAGTAACGGGTAATACAACATTTGTATTATACACAGGTGTAACAGGTACATCATTATACACTACAACAGTTTTAGGTAGTTGGGTAAACACAGCCGCAGCTTATGCCGCGGGTGTTGATAGATATAGAATCAATTCACCTCAAGATGGTGTTAGAGATAATCAATTAAAACCAACATTAAACGTTTATTCGTTATTACAATTAATTTTTAGACAATACGGTTATTCAATCAAATCAGATTTTATGACCAGTCCGTGGATGAAGTTACTTTATATGTATGGTTACTTTAGTGATGACAATACAAAACTAACATATAAAACACCTCAAGTTCAAACATTTGGATTAGAAGGTGTAGATGTTATTTTAGTTGACGATATAGTTGCAGAATCTGAGTTTAATTGTTCAACAACATATCCACGTACAATCCATAATTGGACCTTGTATGTGGTTAAAAAAGGTACAGGAACACCAGTGTTATGTAACACAGATATTAATTTATATTGGAATTTTTATTCATACCCTTGTTATGGTAGTTCATTTTCTTACCAACAACCTATAAACATATCGGCAAACACAACTGGTACTACATTTAGTTATACACAAGAACAATGGGTGGATTGTGGATATGGTTGTCCATTCCAACCTGAATATATATACAACTTTGGTTTTGATAATGTTACATCTAATGTTGGATTATCGAACAAAGCATTATCGTACTTACCAAGACCTTCAAATCAGGTTATACAAATTAATGATGGTGATTATGTTGACTTTGGTTTAATCATAGACCAAAACATCAAACAGATAGACGTATTATCGTCTATAGCTAAGAAATTTGGACTTTTATTTATTCCTGACCCTGATGTTCCAAATCAAATTATAATTGAACCTTATGACTATTACGTGGGTACTGGTGACGTTTATGATTGGACAGATAAAATATCAAGGGATAAAGGATTTACCGTTCAACCAGCAAGAAACTTTATTGAATCTGAATTAGTTTTAACTGACATGGAGGATGGTGATGATGGTAATAAACAATTTAAAGATAGTAATACAAGAATATATGGGGAAAATAAAGTATATAATCCAACAGAATTTAAATCTTCTACAAAGAAAATTGAAACAACTTTTTCGTCTGAAGTAATAAGAAAATGGAATCCAAACAATAATCCTGAGTTTGCACCAAATGATGTAGGTATCCCATTGGGAATTAACTACACAGAAAGTTCACAGGAAGTTGGAACGGTAGTAGATTGGATTTACAAGGGTGTAAAAACAAAACCTAAACTATTTTTTAATTTAGGTAACTTTTCTCCATTCTTAAATGACCCAACAGACCAATTTGGTTTAACGGGAGTTACCACAGGATATTTTAGAGTAACTGAAGATGATGGAACAAATTCATCGGGTGCATTAATTTCACCAGTAATATCTCATACAATGCCGATGGGTAACCCTGACAGCAATAAAATTAATAATGATAGTATATGTGTATTATTTAACTCAGAAGAACCAACAACAATTGCTGGTGATTCAGTAAGTTTATTTAATGCATATACAAATCAAGATATGTATAATTTATTCTATGAAAATAGAGTAACAAACGCATTTGATAAGAACACAAGATATTTGGATGGTTACTTTGATTTGAAACTACCAGATGTTAAGAATCTTAAAGCAAATGATTTAATTAAGATTAACAATCAATACTTTAGTTGGAATAGTATTAATGATTTTAATTTAACCAATAAAGAATTAACAAAAGTTCAATTGGTTCAATATAATCAAGGAGTTAAATCTTATCCAACAAGATATTTCCAATATTACTATTGTGATGCACCATCTACTGTGTATAAATTCAAGACAGAATTTACAGGAACAGAAAGTATCTATGATAGTTTATACTATTGGAGTATCCTTTATGACTACTTTGTAGGAGTATTAGGTGGTGGTGTTAGTGGTTATACCAGTTCAATTAGATTTGGAAGTGGTGCTTCATCACCATATATTTCTTATAATATATATGAAACAACTGAAAGTCAGTATGAAAATGGTACTGCAATAGACTATAACTACGACCCGCAAAGATATTACTTCTTATTACAATTAGAAGAAGAACCTGTTGATACAATTTATAATCAACAGAATGACGTTTTCTTAATTAATAGTGGTCAAACACTTGCAAGGATTAACGTGTTTACAGGATGTACAGCATTTACAACAACAGCATCAAGTATGGGTGCAATAGTCGGTACATCAACAGCACCAACTGTACCAACCCCAACTCCAACTCCAACACCTTCAGCAACTCCATCAGTATCAACTGAAAGAGTTAGAGGTTCTCTATTAATTACTTTTGAAGAATTAAATGATAGTTTAGGAATAGATTTGGTTGAGGTTTATGTAAATGGATTTAAAAGAGATTTTTTTAGTTTAGATATTGAGGAAAAATATTCATATCAAATATATAGTGGAGATACTGTAACCATATCAATCACATCAAATGGTCCAACACCAACATTTAATGCGGTTAGATATGACTTTTCAATTGATGAGGTTGCAGGAAATAGAGGTATATCACCAGTTATAGTTACGGGAACAACAAGTCAAGTAGGAAATGTTTCTTCAAAAACATATTCAATATTACCTAATTCAAATGATTATAATTTTGAATATTTGATTAATGTTGAAAGTTTTACGCCAGTAACACCAACACCTACACCAACAATAACAAATACACCAAGTGTTACACCAACTAACACACCTACACCATCAATTACACCATCAATTACACCTACTAATACACCTACACCAAGTATTACACCTTCAGCTTCACCAGCAGCACCAGGAGTTAATGTGATAATTCCTGGTGGTTATGCAATCATATCACTTGATTATGTATATTATTCGATTAATGGTGGAACAACAATATTACCATTTACCAATTTAGGTCAAAACTATTGGTATAATTCGGCCTTATCGAATAATGGTCAATTCTTATATTGTTCATCAGATGATGGAAATTTATATAAATCTTCTAATGCAGGAGGAACTTGGACAGCAATACCAAGTACAATTAGTAGACCAATTTTATGTTCAGATGATGGACAATATGTATATGGTATAGCGTCTGGTGGTACATTAGTAAAATCATCTGATTATGGTGTTAATTTTACAACACCATCTGGCCCAACTGTAGCGCAAAGATTTATGAATATATCAGCAAATGGTCAATATATTATAACAACAAATTCAACATTTTCTTTACCATATCTTAAATGGTCGGCAGATTATGGTGCTACTTGGTCAGGTACATTAAATTCAAGTAGTGGTATAAAACCATCAGTTTGTGATGTTAGTGATGATGGAACATATATGGTTACTTACGGTACTGTTTTAGCAAATACAAATACGTATATTGCTTATTCTACAAATTCAGGGTCAACTTGGGTAACAGGTGCTACTTCTATTCCATATATTCCAAATTCAGCAATTCAAGATGATAGACCTAGTCTTGGTATGAATAGTACTGGTCAATATCAAATATTAATATTAAATAATGGACCTACTCTATCTGATTATAAATCATATGTAAGTAATAATTATGGTATTACTTGGACAGATATTAGTTCTTTAATACCAATGGGTATAAATAATTATGGTAGTTGTGATGTAAGTGCTAATGGACAAACAATGATGATAAATGTTACAAATGTTGGATTGTATAAATCAACAAACTATGGAGTTACTTGGAGTTTAATTAATGCTAATACAACAAATAGATGGCATCAAGTAAGATTCAAAACATAAAAACAAATAATTTATATTTAATAATATGGGAAGAAAATATATAGGGGAAATAACGGATTATAATTTTGTTTACCCAAACAATAATCCAAAGGTATATGATACGGAAATAATACACGATATTAACAATAATTGTGTATCTGGAACTACTTCAGGGTTTACCGCAACATTAACATCCTCAACAACAATGCAATTATCTTATACGGTAACTTGGATTAAAAATGGTGCGGAACCATATATTAAAACAAATGGTGAAATATCATTATGGTCATTACATTTTACAAGTCCAATATATGGGTATTATGTAAAACCTTGGCAAGTAATACAATCGGCTTATGATTCGGTAACTACTGGTTCAACATATACAGAAACAGTTACCCATACTATTGTTTCACCATTAGGATTCCCAACAGGTAATTATTATTTCCAATTTAGAATGATTGGTCATAATTGTGTATTTCCTATTAATCATACGGCATCAATAGTTGCATTAACACCTACACCTACTCCAACACCTACACCAAGTTCAACGGCTGGATTAACACCAACTCCAACCCCAACACTAACACCAACACCTACAGCATCAGGTGGTGGAGGTTCAAAAAGTTTACAAATCTATGGTAGAGATGTAAGTGGGATAAGACAAACATTAACATTTTTCTATAGTAAAAATGGAGGAGGTAATATAAATGTACCAGGTTATACAGGTAACCAATTACCAAGTGGTTGTTCAGCACTATATACAATAACAGGCTTAATCACAGGTGATAATATTACATTTGGAACAAGTACTAGTTGTGTAATGAATGGTAATGGTTCATCATCAAGTTGTCCATTTTCATCAGGAAGTGCGGTAAATTATACATATGCAATGGATATTGGAACAACACAACAAGTAGCAATAACAATAGATAGTGGTACTATCCCTTAAAATATAGAATATGAAATTAGAAATTTATAAAAACGAAGAATTAATTAATATAGAAAATCTTGCAGTGACAGATTTTGGTGATTTTATTCAATCTCAAGTAGACAATCGTAAGAATGTTGTTATTGATTTTAGTAGTATCAACGTATTAAAAGGTGAGAAGAACATAATTGAACAAGTCTTCCAAGACGAGAAAAAAGAAATTTTAGTATAATATGGCTAAGAAACAATTAGACATTATTGTTGGCGTTGATAGTTCACAGATAGATAATGCGGTAGCAAAGACAGGTGAATTAAAGAAACTGAGTGATAATATATCAATTCAATATGATATTGATGGTAAACCTTTAGATGTTGTTATTAATAAATCCCTAAACTTACAAAAACAAGTTAGGGTTTTAACAGCAGAATTACGTAAAACTAAGGAAGGTACCGCAGAATTTAAGTTATTATCAACAGCATTAGGTGATGCAAATGACCAATTGGCTAAAAGTAATGCAAAATCAAAGGATTTATTTGGTTCATTATCTTTATTACCTGGTCCTATTGGACAATTTGCTAGTCAAATTGGTGGAGCAATTGATTTATTAAAAGTATTTTCTTCATTTAGTTTAAAGGACTTACAGTTCCAATTAAAGGAAACTGGTAATGATATTGTTGATATTGCTAAAGGATTTTTGGGTATTACTACTGTCACAAAAGAAACCACAAACATTACTAAAGATTTATCAAATACAACACAAGATTTAAGTGATAATTTAATTGATGTTTCAAGTAATGCTGCGGCAACGTCAGGAGCAATTAGTAATACAGCAAAACAAACTCAATTATTAACAATTGAAACTGATGCTTTAGGTAATAAAACCATTCAGGCAGTCAAACCTATTAAGGATATGACCGCTGCTGAAGTACAATTATTTCAAGCACAAAGAAATGGTGTCATACATACAGGTGAACTTGCTGTTGCAACACAAGGTTTAACTGCAGCAGAAAAGACAGCAACATTTTGGACTACCACATTAGGTAATACAATTAAAGGTGTTTTAATTGGTACAGGTATTGGTATTGCAATTGTTGTAATTGGTGAATTAATTAGATTAATTTATGATTGGGTTAGTAGTACAGAAGATGCTGATAATGCAAACAAGGCGTTGACTGAAACAATAAAAGAACAACAAAGGATTCTTGAAAATGACCAACAAGCAATTGAACTATCAATAAGATTAAATGTTGCTAGAGCTAAGGCTGCAGGTAAGACAGAACAAGAGATATTTGAAATTACTAAACAAGGTGGTAAAGATAAATTGGCATTACTTCGTGAATTTGATAAACAATTATACGAAGATCAAAAGAAAATTACCAACGATAGAAAATTAACAGAAGAAGATAGAGCAAAATTATCAGAAGAAATTAATGCAAAAATCCTTAAAAACGGTCAAGATATTACAAAACAGATTATCGAAAACGGAATTATGGAATATGATAATCAAGCATTATTATTAGGTAAGAGAAAAGAACTGGTTAAGAAATTTGGTGAAGATGAATATAATAGAAGATTAAAAGAATTAGATGCACTTATCCAATTAGAGATAGATAAAGATGCAACAGATAAAAAAGTATTACAAGGATATTTGGATGAAAAAAGACATATCCAAACTAAACACGATAAGCTAACATTTGCTGAAGCAGAGTTAATGCGTCAACAGAATGCTAAAAAAGTTAAAGATGCTTTAGAAGAAGATACTAAACGTGTTGAAGCATACAATTCAAAAATTGCTGACATTGAAATTGCAGCAATTGAGGATGAACAAAGAAGACAAGAGGAAGCAAGACTTAAGAAATTAAATGACGATAAAACGGCATTACAATACGATTATGAGTTTCAAAAACGTACCAAAGAAGAACAAATGAAAGTCTTCAAAGATATGGAAACTCAATATGCAATGGACATTCTTAAGATTAAAGATTCATTCTACATTAAACAATTCCAATTAATACAGGAAGCTGCATTAAGAGAAAAGGAATTAGCAACAAGTGTAAAAGAACAGGAATTAGATAATAATAGAATTAGATTAGAACAACAAAATGATTTTAACACTGTTTATGGTGATTTTATCTTTGGTAACAAAGGTTTAAAAGCACAGTGGGAAAAGTATTTTGTTGATTTAAGAGAAATATATAACAATGAGTACGTTGCAACTGAGGAACAATTAGTTAAAGAAAAGGAACAACTTCAAGTTGATTTAGATGGTAAGAAAATTACTCGTGAATCTTATGCTGCACAAATCAAAGCTATTGAGGATAAATTAATCCAAAATAGACAACAAAATACTCAAAGACAATTAGAATTAGATAGATTAGAATTAGATTCTAAACGTGCAAATGCAGATATGACCATTCAAGTAGGTGAAAGACTTGCTTCAGCATTATCTGCAATTGCTGGTAAAAATAAACAAATCCAAAAGGCGGCAGCACTTGTTGAAGCTACAATTGCAATTGCACGTATCATTACAGATACATCAAGAGCTATTGTTGCGTTCTCAGCATCAGTTGCACCATTAGGACCAGCAGGTATCCCAATTGCTGCAGCCTACGCTGTTAAAGCAAAGATTAGTGCAGGATTAGGAATTGCAACAATTATAGCACAAGGTATCGGTAAACTTAAATCAATTGATGAAAGTGATAGTGGTGGAACAACAGGAACCGCAAGTGCACCAGCATCAAATGGATTAGGTAGAGGTTATGCGAAAGGTGGATATATAGATGGTCCACGTCACGCACAAGGTGGAACAATGATTGAAGCTGAAGGTGGTGAAGCTGTAATGACAAGAGGTGCTGTAACGATGTTTGCACCTTTATTATCAACTCTAAACCAAATGGGTGGTGGAACATCATTTGCACCAAACTTGATGGTTACAAGACCTGATAGTCCAATTGTAAGTAACCCTGCACAAGAACAATCACCAATGATAATGAAAACTTATGTTGTATCTAAGGATATGACAAACGAACAAGAAAAACAGGCTAGACTGAAAAATCTAAGCACTTTATAATATGGCTAAAGGAAAGTCACAATCAAGTAACAAAATAAATTTTGGTAAGAAAAAATCTCAACCAAATGGTAAAAAGTCCTATGGACCTAAAAGTCAAAAACCTAAGTCTTACCGTGGACAAGGTAGATAAAAATATATATATTTAATAATATGATTAAGAAAGATAAAGTTTACGAATTAAAAATTGAAGAGGATGACGATATATCAGGTATTGATTCTATTTCCCTTGTTGATGAACCAGCAATTGAAGTTAATTGGATGTTTTTTAACAAAGTTAAACAAGAAGATTTTCACATTCCTGATGGAGAGGATGAATTGTATCTTGAAAAATTAATGAAATATGGTCAATCTGAGGAAGAATTTCTTGCTGAGGGATGGGAATTTGTAAAAGTAATTGAAAATGAAAAGGATCAATTTTATACAACAAACCCAAACGAAGATTCAAGATTAGATACTGATTATTATAGAGTTAGATTTAAATATGATTTGTCACCAAACATATCACAAAGTGCAATTATTCCAACCACAAGAAATTTCTGTAAAACTTTAATTCAACAAAATAGAGTTTGGAGAAATGAGGACATTGAAGCAATTACCAATGATTTTGGTGATAGTGCAAGAATGTGGAGAGGTGGATTTAATTGCAGACATAAGTGGTTTCAAATTCTATATAAAAGAACAGGGGATATAATTAATAAATCTTCTGTAAATAAAGATAAAATAACAGGTCCATTAGGTGTTCCACTTCCTGGCACGCCAGATTTTGTACAACCAAATACTGTTACCAATAAAACTTTGGGTAACCCATCACCTTCAACAATTAGGAATTTGGGTTTATCTAAAGAAGACTTTGCTAAAATCTCAATTGACTACGATGACACATTATCTACTCAAAGAGGTAAAGACTTAGCAAGAAGATTAATGAACGAAGGAAACGAGGTTATAATTGTAACAAGAAGACGTAAAATGGATGGTCAATCTGTATATAGAGTAGCTGAAGAATTGGGTATCCCAAAGGACAAAGTTTTCTTTACAGAAGGACAATTAAAATGGAGAAAGTTAAAAGAATTACGTGTCCAAAGACATATAGATAATAATCCTGATGAAATTGATGCAATTAAAAAGAATGCACCATTAATTAGAGCAGAGAAATTTGAAGTAGGTGTACCACATTACACAGAAGACGGTAAGTTGTACGAAGGTCCTACACATAAAGATGCTGATGGTAGATTAATGACAGGTGAGGTTCATACAGAAGATAGTGTATATCTATATCACGAAGAAGAATTAGGTTATGATGTAAGTACTATTGGTGGTTTTGAAGACCCTAATATTAAAAAGAAAAAGAAGAAACAGAATATGGAAAGTTATTCTGACTATCCTGATTCAGTTAAGAACAACGCTAAGGCGGTACTTAAATGGGTGGATGAAAATGGTTGGGGTTCTTGTGGAACTGATGTGGGTAAACAACGTGCAAATCAACTTGCTAATGGTGAACCAATATCAGAGGAAACAATCCAACGTATGTACTCATACCTATCACGTCACAAAGTAGATTTAGAATCTTCAAAGAGTTATGACGATGGTTGTGGTAAATTGATGTATGATAGTTGGGGTGGATTATCAGCACTTAGTTGGGCTGAATCAAAAGTTAATTCATTTGGAAAGAATGATATGTCAATGCAAAAGTTTGCAATTGATTCGGAAGAAAAAAGAGTAGTGATTGGGCCAGCAATGGTTCCTGATTATAAGATATATAGAAAAGACAAAGAGGGAAACCCATATCACGTTTATTTCAGTGCTGACACAATTAAGATGATTGCTGAGAAATATATGAGAAACAAATATCTTGATAATAATGATGAGAACCACGATGGTACAGCTGTAAAGGATGTATATGTGATTGAATCTTGGATTAAAGAAGATATGGAAGATAAATCAAACAAATATGGTTATGGTGAACTTCCAATAGGTACTTGGTTTGTTTCAATGAAAGTTAGAAATGACGATGTATGGAACAAAGTAAAACAGGGTGAATTGAACGGATTTAGTGTTTCAGGTTGGTTTGAAGAGGTAGCACAATTCTGTAGAGAAGAGATGTTCCTTAAAAAAGTAGCTGAAATAATAAAAAATATAAAATAATTTGGGAATATATATATATTTTCATATTTAGAAGTAGAACAATAAATTAAAACAAAATAAAAACAGATTATGTCTAATCCAAAAACAGCAATTAACGAAATTAAAAAGTTGATGGTGCAGTTTGGTTTTATAGCTGATGAACCTGTTTTAGCGTCTTTCAAACTTGAAGATAATACAATTATCCAAACTCCTAAATTAGAGGTTGGTAACAAAATTGTTAAAATCAACGAGTTATTTGAACAAGTGGCGTTAGAAGATGGTGAATATATATTGCAGGAAAACTTTGCAATTACAGTTACTGGAAGCCAAATAGTTACAGTTAAAGAAATTTTCGTTAGTGCAAAATTAGAAGACGGTACAGAAGTAAAGGTTGAAGGTGACGCGTTAGCAGAAGGTGCTAAGGTTGTTGTTATAACTCCTGACGCTGAAATACCTGCACCAGATGGTGTTCACAAATTGGAAGATGGTACTGAAATTGAAACTAAAGATGGTATGATTGCTTCAATCAAAGAAGCCGTTTCTGAGGAAATGGGTGAAGGTTATGAAGATGAAGAAATGCCAGCAGGTTACGATGGAGGTTCACCAATTCAAATTGAATTAATGGATATGTTGAAAGAGTTTGTAAAGAAAATCTCTGAGAAAATGTCCGATATGGAACAAAAAATGGAAGCAATGAACAATGAGTTTAGTGCTTTCAAATCAGAACCAGCAGCTAAGAAAATATCTGACGGTAAAACTGACTTTAATAAAGAAATTTCAAATGCTGATTCTGCAGACGATAAAGTTGCAGCAATTATGGCAATGAGAGAATCTAATAAAAAATAATTAAAAAAATAAAATTTAAACGAATTATGAAAATTTATTCAAAAGACGAATTTAGTTATGTAGTATCTAGTATCACTGGATTTACTGACCAAAGTTCTCAAGAAATTGTAGCAAAAGCGTTAATCGGAGCTACAACTCCATCAAACACCACAGTTAAATTAGGTGTTCGTGGTACACAACAAGTACAATTGTTAAACTCTGCACCATCTTTCCAATCAGGAGCTTGTGGATGGAATGCATCAGGTACAACAACTTTTACTCAAGTATCATTAGCCTCTCAACACGAGAGAGTAAACGAAGAATTATGTTTCCAACAACTTTGGGATACATACCAATCATTATTGTTACCTCCAGGTCAAGATCCTGAAACAGTACCTTTCTTAAATCAAATTATTGATTTGAAAGTAAAACAAATTCAACAAAGAATTGAAACTAAATTATGGGGTGCTTTAACAGCATCAGGAGATACCTTCAACGGTTTCAACTACTTAATTACAACTGGTAACACATCTGTTGCAACATCTGCTTCAGGTACTACTTTCAGTTCAACTGCGGCTTACGGTTCAAACGGTAACCCAATCACTGAGGTAGACAAATTAATCTCTGCATTATCTGATGACGCTTTAGTGTTTGACGACCTTGTAGTGTTTATGTCCTACTCAAATTTCCGACTATATAATCAAGCCTTAGTAAAAAGTAACTTCTTCCAAAACTACATTGGTACAACTAACGTAACTGGTAATATGAGTGCAATCCACCCATCTACTAACGTTAAGGTATTACCTACAATTGGTTTAGCGGGTTCTAACAAAGTAACTATCGGACCAGCATCTTATATGTTTTGCGGATTTGACTTAATGTCAGACCACGAGAAGATGGATGCATTCTGGTCAAGAGATTTTGATGTGTTGAAGATTAGAGCTAATTACTCTTATGCTGCAGCTATCGCAACATTCTCTGGTACTAACTACTTTGCAACTAACGGATTGAGCTAGTAACAAAATTATAAAAACTGAGGGGTGAAAGTCCCCTCATATTTAAAAAATAAACGAAAAAATTAATATAATATAATATGAGTTGTTTTATAACATCGGGAGCAGCGTTAGGTTGTTCTGATTCTATAGGAGGAGTAAAAAAGATATATGTAGCTGGACAATCAGGTTTTACATCTGGTTACACTTACAATGTTAGTGGTACCACTATTGGTGCTATCACAGGTGCTACAAATTCTGGTACTGTTACTTACTATGGTTTTGAATTGAAAAGAAACACAAGTTCACTTGTACAAAATACTACTAAGTCATACGAAAATGGTACGGTGTATTGGGAACAAGTTTTAACTGCTGTTTTATTCAAGTATGACCAAGAAAAGAGAAACCAATTAAAAGTGTTGGGACAAAACGATAATTTACAGATTTTAGTAATTGACCAAAATGACGTAGTTTACGTAATTGGTCAAGTAAACTATTCTTACTTATCGGGAGGTTCAGCTGGAACTGGTTTAGCTTTAGGTGACAGAAACGGATTTGAAATGATTTTTACTGCACAAGAAAACGAACCAGCTAGAATTTTAGCTGCACCAGCAGGTTACACAGGTACAACACCAGAAGCGTTAATCGCAGCTGTGTTTACAGGTAGTACAATTAGTGGATAAATCTTAGGTCGTATGACCAATTTCTATATTCTCTAAAGAAAAGGGGACTTATGTCCCTTTTTTTTTATGCAATACCCTTTCGCTTAAGTTTTTTTTATATTTAGTATATATAGACCCATCATATGATTATAATGAATAAAGGACAGGTGAATGAATTGGTGTTAAACATCAATAACAATTCACGTACCGATTTTAGTGGATATACACTTACATTCTTACATATTCTATCACAAGAAGAAAAATCATATACGATTAGCATCTCTAATCCAGCACAATTTGGTGAGAATATTAGATATTGTGAGATTGTATTAAACCTAACAAATAATGATTTAAATTATGAAGGACAATACCAATTAAAAATATATGGTAATGGTACTCAATTGGTTTATACAGGAATGGTACGTTTAGATGGAACAACCGAACAAGGTAACGACTTTGTTACTTATGTATCACCTGACGAGGATAATAGTAATTACATATATATACAAGAATAATTATGAGTGAACAAAAACAAAAATACCAATTAGGTAAAGTAAATTTTACACAAGAACCATTATTACCAATCTTTTCGGAGGTTTTTAATAACAAGGACTTTGTATTTTACGGAGAAAATAACCTAATGCCACAATATCTTATTTCAAGATATAATAACTGTGCAATACACAAAGCAATCATTACTTCAAAGAAGGAACAGATTATGGGTGATGGTATTGTATCATTAAACAACCCAATGGCCACAGTTAATTTTATTAACGAAAGTGAAAATGTAACTGAGGTTATGGCGAAATGTGCATTGGACTTAGTATTATTTGGTGGGTTTTCATTAAATGTTATTTGGTCAAAAGATAAAAAATCAATTGCTGAAATATATCATTTGGATTTTAGTAGAATCCGTTCAGGTAAAATTAACCCTGAAAAAGATAAGATTGAAACTTATTACTATTCTGCAGATTGGTCAAATATTAAAAAATTCCCTGTAACTGCATATCCTTGTTTCTCACAAGAAGATTCAGACCCATCTCAAATATATTATTATAAATCATATTCTCCATCTCAATCTTATTATCCACATCCTGATTATTCAGGTGGTTTGGCATCTATTGAGATTGATGTAAATATTAAAGAGTTTCACGCAAACAATCTAAAGAATGGTATGTTACCATCACTTTGGATTAATATGAACAATGGTATCCCTGGCGATGAAGAACAACGTTTGGTTACACGTGCATTGGAATCACAATTTACATCTGTAAACAACGCAGGTCGTCCAATCATATCATTCAATGAAAGTAAGGAATTATCACCTGAAATTACACAAATTCAAACATCAGGTAATGATGGTTATTATCAAGCAATTTATGACGATATAATCCGTTCAATTCTTTCAGCACATAGAATATCATCAGGTGAACTATTTGGAATAAGTACAGCAAACAAATTGGGGTCTAAAGACGAAATTACAACACACATTGAGTACGTAAGAAAGACTGTAATTATGCCATACCAAAAACAATTACTATCAGTATTTGATAAATTGGTAAGTATGAAATTCCAAAGACCAACATCGTTTGAAATTAAACCATTATCAATTTATTTAGAGGGTGACATTATAGAAAACCCAACAGTAGTTGATAAACCAGAAACCCCAACACAAGTATAATATGGCTAATAAATTATTAATATCAGAAAATAAATTAAAGGCGTTTACCAATATTAACAAGAATGTTGATATGGATACAATTCGTGCAGAAATAGGTATTGCACAGGATATTCACCTACAAAATTTATTGGGAACTTTATTCTATGACCATTTGTTAGACCAAATATCTGCAACAGGTAATACTTTTAACGCACAAGAATTAATCTTGGTTAATGATTATATTGCTGATTATTTGATTCAAACTGCATATTACGAAATGATACCGCATCTTCACGTGAGAACAATGAACGTTGGTCTTGTTAAGCCAGGTGCTGTTGATGGTGGTAGAGATGGTGTAGATATTGAAACAATGAAGTATCTACGTACCATTCAAAAACAACGTGCTGATTTTTATATGATGAGATTGCAAGATTATCTTATCACAGGACGTGGACAAAATCAATTCCCTCAATACAACACACAATCAACAATTGATGGAATGTTAGCTTCTCGCTCAGATAAATACAACTCACCAATTTACCTTAATCACACATCAAGATATGGTTATAGTTTAGCACAGACAATGAGAAACCTACAAGTTTACTCAGATCAAGCACACTATAATCCGCCTTGTATGGATTGCGGATATTAATATAATATGAATATGATAGAACAAATAATATTAACAATAGTAACAAGTGGTATTGGTTACTTTATTGGATATAAAAAATCTCAGAATGAAGTTGAAGGTGGTCGTTTAGAAAACCTTGAAAAATCTATTAGAATATATCAGGTTGTTATTGACGACCTATCTAAAAAGGTAGAAGAACTTACTACACATATTGTTAGATTAGAATCAACGATTGATAGTTTAAAACAAGAAAATAATAAATTAAAAAAATACGGTGGAATATGAACTTAGAAAATATTATCAAACTTAGATTTAAACTATCTGATGTTAAGAAACCAAAAAAGATGGCTGAAGATGAAGGTCTTGAAGGTGCGTGTTGGGAAGGATATGAACCAATTGGAATGAAAGAATTAGATGGTCGTATGGTACCAAATTGTGTTCCTATCAAAGAAAACCAATCAAAAGAAAAATTTGTAATTCCTGAACCATCAGAAGGTGAGGATGAACAAACTTACATAAGTAGGTGTATTTCTTCCATAGTTGACGAGTACGGACAGGAACAAGCGTCAGGTATATGTTATGGTCAATGGGAAAAGAAGTAGTCTTAAATCGTCTTAAAATATTAACGATTTTCCTAAATTCTTATCTATAATCTCTTGTAATTTACTTACTTGGTGTCTTAACCTTTCATTCTCAGAGATAAGTTCATCTCTTGTTGGTTTGATAGGTGTACGTTTTCTTTTAGGTTTTTCTGATAATAACTTATCAACCTTTTGAACTGTGTTGACCAATTTGTTTAGGTCATTGAAAATGTTTGCCATATCTACTTGTTTTTTGTTTTCACAAAGATATACCAACTAAAATTACCATCCAAACTTTTTTTAAAGTTTTTTATAACTCATTGATAATCAACAAAAAACCCTGAAGATTATTTCCTCAGGGTTTCAGCTTTTTAAAAAATCTCACTTCTATAAAAAAGAACGTGGGGTTCGTCAGAGATGGCAATCAATAGAATATACAGAATATTAAAGACTCCCCCCACTTTTATAATTATACAAAAAATTATTTAAAAATCAAAATGTTTTACAAAAAAAAAAGGGAACCAACACCAGGTCCCCAATTTTTTACTTACCAGTTTTTAAATGTTCGTGATACATCTTTAGACAAAAGTTCTCAAATGTAATACTATCATCGTGAACTTGAGTTACGTATATCTCGTATAGACCTTCATAGTTGTCGGTCATATATTTCATAAATTCTTCCATTATTCTTGTTCTTGAAATAAAGATATTATGTGTTCATCAATCTTTGATAATCTTTCACCCATTTCTTTGGAATAACCATTTTCACAATAATCGGTTAATACGTTGGTAATTCCCACTATCTCCTTCATTTTCAAAGGAGTACCAATTAATCTACAATACTCTACTACTAGTTTCAAGGTTGATTGTCTAACAATGCTAGACTGTGTGTTGTTGTTTGCCATCTTGTTTATTGTTTAATTGTTAAATAAATTATCATAATATCCCATTTTGGATATAAATTCATCAGACATAGCATCCATATCTAATGTAATTTTACCATCAATATCAGTAAATTTCATTTCCACACAAATCTTTTTTGGGATTAAAACAGGATTAATTGGTGGATTTTCATTAACTTGATAAATAACATTGTATGCACCCTTATCACTTCTAATCTTTTCACCAGTGTGTGTTAAATATCCTTGTGCTACCAATGTACTTAATGCCCTGCTAGCCACTGCATCTAACATCCTTTCACCGAAGAATTGTTCATAAAGTTCAATTAGTTTCCATCTCCATAGAGTTTTAACCTCCTTTGCTAACTCATATACTTTCATATTTTGAGAGTTGCATTTCTCCATACGTAGACGAAGTTCCTCGCCATTAATCTCTGTTGTGTTGTAATAAATTGCCATATCTGTATTTGTTTAATTGTTTTACAAATATAAATACTTTAATTTATAAAAAAAAACATTTTTAAAAAAATAACCAGAATTTGGAACTTTTGAGAAAAATTGTTATACTTATAAATGTAGATGGCGCAGAATATCTTTTAATCAAACTGCTATACTTCAGGTAAACTCCTGTTGGACCGTGTAAAATTTTTATTTAACTTACCCAGCAGCAAGCATCCAGCACTAGAGCACCAGTAACCAGAACAAAGATTTGGTAATTAATTAAAAAATATATATATTTGTAAAAAAATATACTAGTATGGAAAATAACTTAACAAAAACTGGCAACTGGTACTGGAGAACAGATGAAATATCATTGAAAGATTATTATACTTTACCTAGTTCATCTAGAAAACAGCACATTGAATTTCTATTAACTTTAGATAAATCTCAACGAAGCACAACAGATAATATTATATTGCTAGTATCTAGAGCTAAAGAAGAAGAGAAGAAATTCTTTGAATTATGATAAATTTTGTTTATATTTAGATATAACAGTTAGTGAAATACTTGTTTAATCCCAGCACTAGGTTTGCTTCCATATTCCTATGATGCTGGGATTTTTGGTTAAAACG
>Ga0209296_1000891_pt1 | contig 24542 bp, 19 predicted proteins | sample S_130206_EF_Meta_FD_187319 | JGI IMG/M metagenome (GOLD analysis project Ga0209296, IMG submission 187319) | Freshwater microbial communities from Lake Simoncouche, Canada to study carbon cycling - S_130206_EF_MetaG (SPAdes) (version 2) | ecosystem: Environmental > Aquatic > Freshwater > Lake ...
TGATGAAGTAAAAAATAATCTAGGTCTTTTTGATGAGTATGATATTAAAGACGGTGAGACACCTGAACTTGTTGCTGATAAGTTCTACAATAATTCCGAGCTTCACTGGTTAGTGTTACACTACAATGAAATTATTGACCCGCGATTTGACTGGCCTTTAGATACTAACAATCTTAATAGACAGGTTGCAGGTAAATATACCGATGTAAATGCTACCCATCATTTTGAAGATGCCAATGGCAATTACACCAATGGTAATGCTTATATTTTATCTTCAAATGCATTTACCAATTTTAGCGTTAATGATGTAATTACCAATAACACAAATAACGGGGTTGGTTATATTACCCAAAAAAATAGTAGTTCTAATGTAAGGGTAACTATTACAGCGGGTGGGTTTAAAACTGGTGATCAGATATTAAAGTCTTCTAATACCAGCAACAGAGCTAATATTACCAGCACAGTAATCCTATCTGGAACTCCCGTTACTAATTTTACCTTTGAAGATGAAATTAATGAATCCAAACGTAGAATTAAAATATTAAAAGCCTCTTATGTAGATGCAGTTGTAAATGACTTTAAAAAGAAGTTAGGTGAATAATGATTGGTGAACAAGGTCTTCAACGTGCTGGTGAAGTACGAATTGAACAACTCAAACTTATTAATTCGAGTGATGAGGTAATTGATTTATCTGAATTTATTGTTGAGTTGAATTTATATGAAGACTTGTTTAAGAATTATCTTCACGGTAACCTGGTGTTAACGGATAGTAGAAATTTAATTGACAAGTATAATATCCACGGTGAAGAATTTCTTAATGTCAAACTAAGAACCCCTTCATTTCCAGATTCTGAAATTATTGAAAAAACATTTAGAGTATTTAAACTATCAGATAGAACCATTGTAAGAGATAAAAATACACAAAACTTTGTTCTACATTTTATTTCCATAGAGTTTTTTTACGATGTCTCACTACCATTATTTGCCCCATTTGAGGGAACAGTAACTGATATTGCAGGAAGAATTTTTTCTGACTTCCTAGCTACTTCTCGTAATTTTAATGTATCAGAAACAAATAATGAAATTAAAGAAGACCTTAAGCCAACAGAATTAATTGTTATAAACGAAGCATCAAATAAGATAAAATTTATATCACCTGGTTGGTCGCCGCTTAAATGCATAAATTGGTTAGCCTCTAAAGCTATACCTAAAGATGGTGTTGCTAAAAACTTTATATTTTTTGAGTCAAGCAAAAACTTTTATTTTGGTACGTTAGAAAATTTGTTTAGAGATGCACATGAAAATAAAAATTACCTGGGTAGATACTTAATCTCTGCATCCAATGTTCGTGAAGACCAATCATCTCAAAATGTAAGTAGAGAAATGTTTTTAGCTAAAGAGGTAGAAATGGTTGAGACCACAGACTACATTAAAAACTATACTAATGGGTATCTAGGAAATAGGTTAGTATATCTAGACGTTTTTAATAAAGAATATCAACTCATTGACTATGATCATACATTAAATTACGAAAAGCAATTTCATTCTTCTGGAAAAGGAGAAGAAGCTAAACCTGTATTCAATAAAGATACATTTAGAAACTTTGCAACTAATATAAGTTTTTATCCAAAGAATCCAAAACTATTTAATGATTACCCAGACAACATAAGTGAGAAGATGGGTGAGATATACGGTAATCGTTTATCTAGTATGTTAGAATTAACTAACATAAAAATGAATATGACTGTACCAGGTAGAACAGATGCAGAGGTTGGTAGAATAATATATTTTGAATACCCGTCCATGGGCGCAAAAGATGAAACAGATTCAGGTTCGTCCGCTCAAGATAAATTATATTCAGGTTTTTATATTATTACAGCCATTCATCATAAAGTAAATAAACTTGAGCACTCTATGACAATGGAAGTTATTAAAGATTCGTTATACGTTGATAAAGAAAGTACCTATAAGGCTTAATTATGCAGAGAATTTTTAACAAAGATGGGTTTAATTGGTGGATTGGTGTTGTAGAGGATCGCATGGATCCTGAAAAGATGGGTCGATGCAGGGTACGTATTTACGGTTATCATACCGATAGTAAGATAATTCTACCAACTAAAGATCTACCCTGGGCAACACCTATACAGCCAATTACCTCAGCTGCAATTTCTGGTATTGGTTCATCCCCACTAGGTCCTGTTGAAGGTACCTGGGTTATTGGGTTCTTCCTCGACGGTGAAGATATGCAGCAACCTGCTATCTTTGGAACCATTGCAACTAAAGCGGCTAAGAAAGCGTTTTCTGTACAAGAAGAAACACCATCTGTAACTAATCCTAACGACGGAGTTCTTAAAGATAGCTCTGGTAATCCAGTAGTAGACGGCCAAGGTGAACCAGTTCGCGCAGGTACCCCTTCTGTGGAAGGATGGGAGTTAGGTCAGACATCTGAAAAGTATGAATCAGGTGGCAAGGGGGCGGGTACCATTAATGCATACAGTGGTGCTGCCGGGGGTGACCTTGGAGGGGCATCTTATGGAACATATCAGTTAGCCTCTTTCCTTCCTGCTATAATGACTACCGGTAAAGCAAGACCTTCGGCTAAAAATTCACCTGTAATTCAGTTTTTAAATACTTCTAAGTTCAAAGATAAATTTGCAGGGTTAGAGCCCGCCACAGCCGCCTTTGATGCTAAGTGGACAGAGATTGCAAGCACTTTCAAAGAAGCGTTTAAAAAAGAACAACACGATTATATTCAGAAAAAGTATTATGACGTTGCTATAGCTAACCTACAACGTCAGGGCTTAGATATGATAAAATACGGTCCTGCTGTGCAAGATTTAATCTGGTCAGGTGCCGTACAATTTGGTCCTGCTAATACTAGAGCATTTACTGAAACATTAAGAGGTAAAAGTACTTTAACAGATAAAGATATTGTTACCTTAGTCAGTGAATGGAAAATTAACAATGTAGATACGTTATTTAAATCCAGCTCAGACTCTATTAGAGCTGGGGTTAAATCACGCTACCAATCCGAGAAACAAGCCTTACTGAGTTTAATTAAATAATGGATCCACTAATTACAAAACAAATTCAAGGGGTACTTGAGAACAATATCTTTAACAAGATTATTGCTCTTAACCTTAACATTCCTAGCCCTGTTCTAAGAGCTATAATATCAAGAGTGGCCGAGGTTGGGGCTGTTGATATTGTTAAGCAAGTTACCTTGAGCTCAAACAAACAACTTACTGATATACCTAAAAATATTATTGGGTCAGTTAACCCTGTTAACATTACTAACAGTAATAACAGTCCAGCTCAAATTAGTAATAACATTGATGGTATTATTCAACAGCAATTACTACTACAAACAACGGATAAGATTGTATCTAAACTACAGTCTCAATTAAGACTCTCATTACCTACTGATAAATTAGGTATTATTAATTTTGATAATTTAGCTGCAAGCCTGATACAAGGTATTACACCGACTGTTGGTAAAACAATCTCTACTGCTGTTAATAGCTTTACTGATTCTATTTTCAATAAAGGTCAATTACCTAAAATAACTTCTAACAGTATTGAGTCATTTTACAGCTCGTTATCCCCTGAAGAGGCATTAGCTAAAACAGATGAGGTATTTGTATCTAGTGCTGCTAATAGTGCACTAACAGAAGCCAAAAGTTTTGATATTAATTCAACAACGAATGCTGAGAAGCTAGAAGTATTAGATAAAGGCTTTACAGACCCTAATGCAAATTACCCTACAAAAGAATATGCTGGGATTTCTGAGACTAATAAACTTGCACAGGGTGATGTTAGAGGTACGGTAGTTCAAGAAAAAAATAATAACCGAATGTTAGGAGCCAAGTTACCGGGTGGTGAAGCTTGGGATGAACCTGAATCAGCTTTCCGGGGAGCATATCCTTACAATAAAGTAACCCAGACTGAATCCGGTCATATTATCGAGATGGATGATACACCTGGCTCCGAACGAATTCACATATATCATAAGTCTGGTACCTATGTAGAAATTGATGCAAATGGATCCATGGTAAAGAGAACGAAAGGTTCCTCATATGAAATTATTGATCGAAATGGAAAAATATCTATCGCAGGCCGCGCAGACATTTCTGTTAACGGTGCTTGTAATATCTTTGTTGGTAATGATGCAAACATCGAAGTCGAAGGCGATGTAAACCTAACGTGTCATAATGATATTACTGCTATGGCAGGAGGTACTTTGAACCTTTCTGCAACAGAAGAAGTTAACATTACAAGTAGCAATGTTAATATACAGGCTTACAACCAAATGAATTTAAGTTCTAATGTTCAACTTAATCTTCATTCTACTTACAGTGTAAATATGTCTGCAAATGCAAACGTACATATCGATTCTGTAGATGTATTTCAAAATGCTACTACTAACTATAACCAGGCAGATAATATTCATATTAAATCTAACGAAGGTATCTTTGTAGAGTCTGATACTGATATTAATATAAACGCTGGCGGTGGGTTAAATAACCAGGCAGGTGGTGCAATTAGTAATCAAGCCGGTGGTGAATTTAGTGCCGATGGTAGCGCTGTACATTTAAATTCTGGTAACTCAGTAGATGCAGAAGTCGCTGAACCTAGTGAAGCAGCCGTATTAGCAGGTATTTCAAATATCGGTATTATGTCTGGTCGTAAAGATATTTCTAGTAACGATAAAGATGATCCTTTAGTGCTTTCCCTTGCTGATAGTAGATCCATTGAATTAGAAGAAGAGACTCAAACTTCTGATGATTTCAATACCCAAAAGAATTTAATTATAAGTGAGGGTTTTGCTAATGCAGCAGACTTAAATGAAACCCCGATAGCTACAGATAGTGCATCAGTACAATCTGAGCAAGGTAATTTTGTTGAACCAGATCCTAAGTTGAAGTCCGTAACTCAACTACCAGGTAATTATAATTTATCACCTAACTTTACTGTTGAGATGTTATCAAGTAAAGCTGCAGTTTCAAGAGACCCAATTCGTGGTCATACAGGTGCAACGTACGGAGAAATTGTTTTTAATCTTCAAGCAGTTGCTCTTAACATCTTAGAACCTGTTAAGAAGATTTATCCTAATATGTTTGTTACTTCTGCATTTAGAGACCCCGGTAATAGTTCTAATGCTAAGACCTCCCAACACCCATTAGGGCAAGGGGTTGATATTCAGTTCAAAGGTATTACTAAAAAAGAATATTACGATATTGCAGTTAAATTAGCCAAGGTACTTAAGTACGATCAGTTAATTTTAGAGTACTGTAACTATACAAACAACCCTTGGATACATGTATCTTATTCTGTTAAGAATAGAAGTCAGGTACTAACATTCTTCAACCATAAAACTCACTCTCAGGGTCTGACTCAGCTAGCATAATGGCAATAACCCTTTCAAGTTCTGGAGGAATTTCTGACCCGTATGTTGGATTAGACGGTGTTACAGAGGAATATACATTTCCTAATGGCGCTCTTGAGGGTGTTATCTATACAGATACTATAACTGTTACGCCGACTCCTTATGCATCAATAGTCAGCTCTTCTGTAACCTCGAGTACTTCATCAACAATTAATACCGCTCAAAGCAGTGTTTCGGGTAATAGTACTTTAAATATTACATACGAAGCATTTAACGCTCCCACTAACACATTTGGTGGTATAAGTATCTCTGCATCCCCTACCCTCATAACTTTTACAGGTACAATGGATGGTATTTTTAGTGATAAGTATATGAAATATATAGATCACAATAACAGTAATATAAGTGTTACTGTTACGAGTTTTGGAGATGTACCATCTCAAAATGCAGAAATATATTTGTATAAACCATCATTTATGAAGTATGTATTTACAACATATAAAATTACAGTGGTTTACTTAGATGAATTTTTAGTACCAGTTACTGTCGAATATACAGTTTTAAAAAGATTATTAAATGATTGGACAGCAGGTAAAAACGCATTAAAAGCAAAGGTAGCAGCACAATATGCCGGCGGTAACTAGAGTAGGAGATCTGTCAACAGGGCACGAAGGCTATCCCCCTTCTGCAGTTACTATTCCAAATAACAGCACAGTTTATGCTAACGGAATTTTAGTTGCTGTACAAGGCGGTAGTTTTGCTACTCACGTTAAACCCAAAAGTCCTCCACACGTTGAAGGCGCCGATCGAGTTATAACAGGAGGAAGCAGTACAGTATTTGTTGAGAGTAAGCCTGTTACTAGAATTGGGGACGATATAGCAGATGGAGATGCAAGCGCACAAGGTTCTCCAAATGTCTTTGCGGGATAAGGTATAAATATAAACATGGCTACACGAAATACCAGACAATATTCAGATTTTAATCTTCTTTTCTCTTCTCACCCTGTAACTGGTGATGTAGCGAGAAAGAATGATGAGGAAGCTGTTAAGCAATCTCTTAGAAACTTAATTTCTACGAGACATTATGAGCGTCCCTTTCATCCTGAAATTGGCTGTCAGATCCATGGTCTTTTATTTGAGAACTTTAACCCTGTGACTGCACAGGTTATGAAGAAGACTATCTTTGATACAATTAATAAGTTTGAGCCAAGAGTAACGATATTAGAAGTTAAACTGCGTGAAAAAGCAGATAATAATGAAATTGTTTGCGACATAATTTTTAGACTTAATAACTCTGATAGACCCATTACTTTAACAACACTAATAACAAGAGTAAGATAATGTCTAACTTAAGAATCTCAGAACTTGATTTTGATCAGATCAAGACCAACCTAAAAACATTCTTGCAGGCTCAGTCTGAATTTACAGACTATGATTTTGAGGGTTCAGGTCTTTCTACTCTATTAGACGTCCTGGCTTACAACACCCACTATAATGCTTATCTAGCAAATATGGTAGTTAATGAAATGTTTTTAGACTCGGCAGTTAAAAGATCATCTGCTGTATCTATTGCTAAGCATCTAGGTTATACACCTGTGTCAACAAGAGGTTCTGTTGCAAATTTAGATATTGTTGTGACCAATCCATCCAACCTCCCTGCAGCTCTCACAATGGATCGCTATACCCCTTTCACGTCTACGGTTGATGGGGTTCCGTATACATTCTTAACTACCGAAGCAAAGACTGCTTTAAGAGTCGGCACAACTTATACTTTTTCAGACGTTGATGTAACCGAAGGTACATTGTTAAGCTATAGCTACGTTGTATCAGATACAACACCTAGTAGTAAATATGAAATACCAAATCCTGCTGTTGATACTACAACAATATTGGTAAGTGTTCAGACGTCATCCTCTGATACCACAACTACAACGTATACGTTGACTACTGACATAACAGGTTTAGACACTACATCTAAGGTATATTTTTTAGAACAAAACTCACAGGGTAATTATCAAATATATTTTGGTGATGGGATTATAGGTAAGAGTCTAACGGCTGGTAACATTGTTACAATTCAATACATGATAGCTACGGGTTCAGCTGTTAATGTATCTAGTACTGTAACTCAATTGTTTACAGCAGGAACTACTATCGGTGGTTCAAGTAATATTGCCATTGCTGTTAATAGTAATTCAACCGGTGGTGCAGATGCTGAAAGCATTACATCGATTAAATTTAATGCACCGAGGGTTAACGCATCTAAAAATAGAGCAGTTACAGCTGCTGACTACGAGGCTTTAATCTTATCTAATTATGCAGGAGCTGAATCGGTATCTGTATGGGGGGGTGAGGATAATGATCCACCTTATTACGGAAGAGTAGTAATATCACTTAAACCGTTCACTGGATTTACAATTTCTGATGCAGCAAAAGAATCTATTGCTAATAATATTTTAAAATCTAAACAAGCCATTACCGTTACTCCTGTTTTTGTAGACCCAGTTTACTTCCATGTAGGCATAAATGCGGATGTGATTTATAATTCTTCCGCTACTACCCTATCATCAGAACAAATTAAAACTCAAGTTAACGATGCTATTACAGCATATTTTTCAACCAGTTTACAGAAATTTAATAAGAATTATACCCATTCAACATTAATTAACGCCATTCTATCTAAAAATAATTCTATTACAAGCGCGTTATTATCTGTAAAGCTACAGAGAAGATTACTACCTACATTGAATACGATCAATGTCTTCAGTGGCGATACATCGATTAAGTTTAGAAATGCTATTAAACCAGGTACTCTATCTTCCAGCTTCTTCTTTATAACTGTTAACGGTGTTACAACATTAGTAAAAATTACCGATCTTCCAGATACAACACCTTCGAGTGATACAGGTACTGGTACACTACGTCTTGTTAATTCTACTACAGGTGTTATCATAGCAACAAATGTTGGCACAATAAACTACGGTACAGGTATTGTAAGCATTACAAGTATTACCCCAACAGGGCTCCCTGCAGGTACCTCGGATATTAGAATTACAGGAAGCATTCAAGAGACAAGTTATAATCTGTCAGTCTCTAGAATTAAATAATTGTTCAAGATGACAACCACTACAAATAAAATCGGTGGATTAGTAGCCGGCACAAATGTAACAGTTACTGCATCAGTTTAATATGTCTACAACACGAATTAAAGAAAAAGTATCGCAACTGGTTAACAGCCAGTTACCTGAATTTATCAGGTCTGATTATACTACGTTTGTTGCTTTTCTAGAATACTACTATCAATTTTTAGAACAAGATCAAAACGCATTAGAGCTGGTACAAAACGCAAGACAGTACAGCGATATCGACCAGACTGCAGATTCCTTTGTAAATTATTTTTTAAATAATTATGCGAAAGACTTACCTCAAAGTTTATTAGTTGATAAAGGGCTTTTAATAAAAAGAATTAAAGGTCTTTACGCTGCCAAAGGCGGCTCTTTATCTATAGAAACCCTATTTAAGATTCTATACGATACAGCTGCCTTAACTAGACACCCGTACGACTCAGTATTAAGACCTTCTGATGGGAAATGGAATCAGCGAAATTCTCTTCGTGTACGTAGAACAACTGGTAGTGTAGGTGATATTAAAGACCGTTTTATTACATTTACTAAAAATCGTGTTAAGTATACAGCAGAAGTACTAAGAGTAAAGACATTAGATACTAATTTGTATGAGATATTCTTTCATGCCCCTTACCCTGTTCCTTTTGAAATAAACGATACAATATCGATAAGTAACGATACCAGTGTTATATTTACAGGAATATTGCAACCTACATTAACAACGTGGAGTATTATATCTGGTGGTAATAACTTTTTACCTGGTCAAGTCTTTACCCTTGCAATTGCTGGTGGCTTAAACACTCTAGTTAGAGTTACAAAAGTTAGTAGCAGCGGTACCATTGAGAGACTAAAAATACTAAGTTATGGCTTTGGTTTTAATGAGAGTATTTCTATTAATCTTTCAAACACCGGTGGTGTTTCAGCTCGAACCAAATACCTATCTACAACAAGTGGTGGTTTCTCTGAAGTTATAACCGTCTTAAGACCTCATTCAATACTAAGTGCTAATAGGTATTTTGACTCTGATTATATCAGCCCGTATGACTACACCGGTGATGACCTTGTAAGTCAAAATCTAACTTCTCAGTTATTAACCTCTGTAACAACTGCAGGTACAGAGAATCCTAATGATGCTGTTTTATCATTCAATATTGGTCCTATTGCAAGGTACCCCGGGGAGTATACTTCAACCCAAGGCTTTTTATCCGAACCTGATAATAGGCTTCAAGATGATGAACTGTACCAACCATTTGCCTACCAAGTTGTATCAGAATTAGATATTAGCGTATTCTATGATATAGTCAAGAAACTTATTCACCAAGCTGGTACCAATTTATTTGTTAACCGTGTACTTTCTACAACGGCCGATTTATCAGCAGCAATTAGTGTTCAAAGTAGAAAGAATGTTCAATCTGAATTGAACAGTGTATTTGCAGTACTTGAGAATCTATCAAAAGTCAGTTATAAAACACTTGATACAGATACGGTAAATCAATCTGACGCAGTAGCTAAGACGTTCTCTACCACTATAAATAATACAGATAGCACGGTGTCGTTTACAGAATCAGTCTCTGGTACAATGTATATTTCAGACTATTCTGATATTACATACTTCCTAGAGCTCTACACATCATCTCCGCCCGTCACGGTAATTTAAGGAAAATTAATGTTTACAGAATCAATAAACGTAAAAGGTAATTTAGAGGTCATACTTCTAGATGAGAACGGTCTTCAAAAAGACTATAGACAAGTTAAAAACTTAGTTGTTGCTGTGGGTAAAGATGTCATTGCTTCCCGCTTGGTAGGTAACTCGTTAGCAATTATGAGTCACATGGCTGTTGGCTCTTCTAATACAGCAGCGACAACTTCTCAAACTACTCTCGGTACAGAGTTAGGACGTGTTGCTCTTGACTCAACAACTCGTGCCGCTAATACTATTACCTATATTGCTACCTTCCCCGCAGGAACGGGTACAGGTGCACTTACGGAAGCTGGAATCTTAAACGCTTCCTCTAGCGGGAATCTACTCTGCCGAACTGTATTTGGTATAGTAACCAAGACTGCTAGTGACACTGTTATTATTACCTGGAACGTTACTGTAGCATAACATGGCCTTCCTTTTAAAAGATGCCATCCACCATTCACTGGTGGAGACGGTGTATAACGAAATTTTATCTCGCCGATCTAATTACTATTACTTTATAGGTAATGTATTGGACTGGGCTGATCCTCAAAATCCAGGTGTACCTGAAGCTACTGGTGATTACGAACGTTATACTCGTAATGGTATTTTAAGCGTAAAGAAGATAAATTTTAGAGATATTTCTTATGTAATCCCTAGAGTAAACTGGGTGACTGGTACTGTGTATGATCAGTACGATAATAACTACAGTACAAGTTTTACCTCTTCAAGCGGAGCTACAAGACTTAAAGATGCTAACTTTTATGTATTGACTACCTCTTTTGGTGTTTATAAGTGTATCTCTAACAATAACGGGGCAGCATCTACTGAAGAGCCTTCTGGTCAAGACATAACGACTATCACTACAACTGATGGTTATGTTTGGAAGTACTTATACACAATCCCTCTTTCATCTCAAAATCGATTTTTAACTGTAGACTTTATGCCAGTTCAAAAAGCGGTTACAAATGCGTATTACTCTAAAGGTGAAATTGGTAGTATTACTATTGATAGCCCGGGTTCAGGTTACAGTGGTAATGCCGATGTGACGCTTACCGTTCAAGGTCAATTTTTAGGCCGTACTGGTAATTCAATTGCAAATTTAACTCCCGTATTTAATACCTCTGGTGAATTCATTGATGTAATTATTAAGGATGCAGGCGCTAATTATAAAACTGCAACAATTAATATTGCCGATGCATCTGGTAAGGGTACCAGCCTTCTTAAAAATATAAGCAATGTTAGAATTTATAACCCTGGTGCAGGATACACAACAGCAGCCGTTGCTAATACAACTGCAACAATAGTAACTACCGGTGCTATTCAACCTACTGCCAATGCATTTGCCAATTTAATATTCAGTAGTAACTCTCTTGTCGATATCGTTATTACGAATAAAGGTACAGGGTATAATACTAACGTTATTGCGAACACTACAATAACAATATCTACTACTGGTAATACTCAGCCAACATCTAATGCATCAGCCAATTTGTACTATGCAACTTCTGCTGTCTTAACTCCTGTTCTACGCAATGGAGCTATTCATTCGGTTCTTATTGAAGATGAAGGTACAGGGTACAGTTCTAACATTCAAACAACTATTTCTGCTATAGGTGACGGTACTGGGTTTGTAGCAACCCCGTTCATTAACGCTGCCGGTGAAGTAGAAGATATAATTATTGAAGAGAGAGGTATAGGTTATACTAGTTTAGATATTTCCTTTGCAAGTGCTACGGGTACAGGCGCTTTAGCCCATGCTAATCTTTCTGTTGACGATTTAGATACCTTACAGACAATTGTTGAACTTTCTGCAATTAGAGGTGGTATTCATGCATTTCGAGTAAGCAACGTTGGTTCTGGTTATACATACGCTAACGTTGTAATTACTGGAGACGGAGACGGCTTTGTTGGTCAACCGGTCCTTGTAAATAATACAATTAGTTATATCTCTGTAACATCACCAGGTTCTGGCTATAACTATGCCAACGTTGTAATTACAGGCAATGGATCAAATGCTAACGTTTCTGCAATTATATCCCCTTACGGTGGGCATGGCAGTGACTCAGTTAGAGAACTCCTTGCTGATACTTTGATGCTAACGTCAACTATAAATAATGAAAAGAACCAAGGCGTTACAGTTAGTAACGACTACAGACAATTCGGTATTATTAAAGACGTTAAAGTATATGGTTCAGAACAAGACTATGCTCCCCCAGCAAATAGTGGTAGAGCATTTGCCAATATTTCAGGTAGTGCTTGCTATTTACTAACCCTCGATACAGTAAGTGGGTTAGCAGCAGATACTCTTCTCCAGCATAGCATGGGTAATTCAACTCTTAATTTGGAAGTAGTTGAAGTGATTGGTGCTACCAATCAAATACTATTAATGTACAAAGATACTCATGATTTAGCTGTAGGTGATGTTTTGTTAGATACAATTACAGATACAGAATATACTATTGATACAATCAATGCGGAACCTACTATAAATAAATTTAGTGGAGACATGCTATACATCGATAACAGAACAGCTGTTAGCTATAGCGCTCAGCAACTAGTTACATTAAGAACAGTAATCAAATTATAACAGGTAAGAGATGGCGATTAATTTTAACACCGATCCGTACTACGATGACTTCAGTGAAAGTAAAGAATTTTACCGTATTCTTTTTAAACCCGGTCGTGCTGTCCAAGCCCGAGAGTTAACACAACTACAGACTACCTTACAAAATCAAATCGCTAGATTTGGTCAGAACGTATTTAAAGAGGGTGCAATTGTAATACCCGGTCAGCAAATATTTGATAACTTTTATAACTTTGTAAAACTTACTGATAGTTTTAACGGTGTAGTTTCTGATGATATTTTAGCAGACTTAGTAGGCGGTACTGTTGTAGGTCAAACAACCGGTGTTACAGCTCGAGTTGTTAACCATACTGTGTCTGAAAGCGGTGACCCATCTACAATTTATGTAAAGTATACTAGTTCAGGTACTGATAAAACAACAGCAGTATTTGCAGCCGGTGAGTTATTAACTTTTACATATGGTGCAAATAGTACCGCTGTATTGCAAGCTGCTGCTGCCTCAGCTACAGGTAAGGGTGTTGCGTTTTCAATTGCAGCTGGCGTTATTTTTTGCAAGAATAATTTTGTATACTTTGGAGATGAAACTCATATTGTTTCTAAGTACAGTGATACTCCATCAAAATCAGTCGGCTTTTTAGTTACAGAAAGTATTCTTACTTCTGATGATAATGAGACTTTATTAGATCCTGCAGCAGGTTCAAATAACTATTTTGCACCAGGGGCTGATCGATATTCTATTAGCTTATCTCTTCAATCTAGAACTTTACCGGAGGCTGATACCGTTGATAATAACTATGTAGAGATTTCTAAAATAGAAAACGGTATTATGATTTATCAGAAGTCCGCTTCTGATTACAACGTTTTAGGAGATGTACTTGCAAGACGTACTTTTGATGAGTCAGGTAACTATACAGTTAAGCCATACGGGTTAGAGAATATTGAACACTTAAGAACATCAGCTGCCAGTATTAGAGATGGCTTATATACAGCCAATTCTGGAGGTAATGCCGAGTTATTTGCTAGTGTAATATCACCCGGTAAAGCTTATGTTTTAGGTTATGAAATTGATAATTTAAAAAGCAAGTATGTTGCAATTCCGAAAGCAAGAGACTTCACAGCAGTCAATAATAGCACTATCTCTTCCTTAGTAGGTAGCTATGTTACTATAACGGGTCTTTTTTCTGTACCTGATTTAATAACATTAAGTGAAGTAGACTTATATAACGGTTATACGGCTACACCAGGTTCACCTGCAGGTACAAAAGTAGGTACTGCAAGAATTAGAGCTATTACTTACATTTCTGGTTCCGGTATGACAGCCACATACTCGGCCTACCTGTTTAACATTAAGATGTTAACAGGGTATGCTTTTGATAAAGATGTAAGACAAATTTATTATAACAACAGTGGGTTTGTTGACTCAACGGCCAACGTTATTCCAACTCTAGTTTCTATTACAGGTACAGTTACAACTACTAACGCAAGTAACGTTATTACTGGTGTTGGTACAAAATTTAATACCGATCTTCGAAGTGGTGATTATATTACTATTAATGGTAATATTTCTGCTATTAGTAATGTTGTAAGTGATACTACTGTATATGCAAGCGCTAATTTAATCGGTAATATTTCTGGCATTAGCGCATCTAAGCATACATCTGTAATTACAAATAACCCATCAGAAAATGATGCAACCTATTTGTTTGAGTTCCCTTACCCTATAATTAAAACTGTCGATCCAACAGATACTGAAACGTCTTATTATACAAGACGTGTATACGATAGAACGTTAAGTGGGGGCAATGTAGCTATTACTGCCGGAACAGATGAGGTGTTTGCGCCTTATTCTGTAACTAATTATATTGTTGTAGATAAATCAGATGGTTCATATATTCCTTTAACTGGTAATGTTACTAGATCTGGATCACCAACAGGTAAGACTGTTACCTTCTCATTAGGTAGCGGGTACGGGACACACGATGTTCGTATTGTTTCTACTATCGCAAAGACTAATTCTGCTGCAAATAAAAAGACCAAGACCCTTGTTAGCGGGTCTACTATAGACTTTACAAGTAATACAACAGCTACTGCAACTGTTCTTTCATTAGGACAAGCAGATATCTATGTTCTATCTAACGTTAGAATGTCAGCTAATGCTTTTGGAACTGCTTTCAGTACTTCTAATTCTGTAGATATAACTTCACGTTATACTTTAGATAACGGGCAAAAGACCTCTCACTACGATCTCGGAAGTGTTAAATTACTACCAGGTCAACCTGCACCAACCGGACCGGTTCGCGTAACATTTAGTTACTTTACACATTCAAGTGGAGATTTTTTCTCTGTAGACTCATACGGTGATATTGAATATATCGATATACCAACATTTACATCTGGTTCTAAAACTTATAATTTAAGAGACTGTTTAGATTTTAGACCGAGAATCGATACTAATGGTACAACGTTTACAGGCCCATCTGAGTTTTTAGATCAAACAGTTGATATTTTAACTGATTATAGTTATTACTTACCCAGAACAGATAAAGTAGTTTTAAATTCTTCTGGAGCTATGCAAGTAGTTCAAGGTGTAAGCTCTCTCACACCTCAAGAGCCTGCGACCCCGCAAAACTCTATGGCGTTGTTTGTGCTTGCTCAAAAGCCATATGTGTTTAATGTTAAAAAAGATATTGATGTTACTGTTATAGATAACAGACGCTTTACAATGAGAGATATTGGTAAACTTGAAAGCCGTATTAAGACATTAGAATACTATACTACCCTATCTTTATTAGAGACCGATACTTCTTTATATCAAATTAAAGACAGTTTAGGTTTCGATAGATTTAAAAATGGTTTCGTTGTAGATAATTTTACAGGTCACAAAGTTGGTAACCCATTAGATTCAGATTATAAAATATCTATGGACTTCCAAAAAGGTATTTTAAGACCTTCTTACAATCAAACGAATTTAAGATTAAAAGAGATTGCAACCACCACCGCACAGCGTACCTCTAATAATTACGCTATGACGGGTAATATAGTCTCGCTGGCATATACTAGTAATGTATTTGTGCAAAGCAATGCAGCATCCAGAATTGAAAATATAAACCCATTCAGTGTTATTTCATTTACAGGATCTGTTGTATTAGATCCACCGTCTGACGTTTGGTTTGATACTGAAAAATTACCTGAAATACATATTGATAGAGAAGGTAACTACAGTACGTTGCTAGCTTCTGCCCAGTCTACAGGTAAGTATGGTACTGTTTGGGGTTCATGGCAGACCAACTACTACGGTGGTGGTTACGTAGACGAAAGACAGGGTACAACTTACGAAGTTAAAGAAACTATCGATACAACAACTAATAATGATGTTGTATTAAGTAATACTGTTATTCCTAAAATGAGGGATATCAATATTAAGTTTACTGGTACAGGTTTAAAGCCTAATACTAAAGTACAAGTGTATTTTGATGAGTATAAAGTAACAGATTTTGTAACCGGTACATTTACAGCTAATGCTGCTGCACAAGCTAACGCAGTCCTTGGCGCTTATCTTATTAATAAAGGTAATGTATATACAGATCATACCGGTACGGTTTCCGGTTCATTCTTCTATGATGCATCCCACTTTAACTTCTCAACAGGTGAAAAAGTCTTTAGATTAACTGATTCTCCAACCAATGGTGCAGATAGTGAGACCTCAGCCGAAGCTAAGTTCAATACATCAGGGCAATTAACTACTTTACAAAATCAAATTGTATCAACTAGAAATGGTTATACAACTGCAGAGGCTGTATTTGATCAGAGAGCGTCATCTTATGTACCGCCTCCAGTATATGTTGATTATTATGATCCTCCTGTTTATACAGCACCAGTAGTATCCAGACCGGGGCTAACTTATGCTGACGCAATTTATGGTGCCTCATTTGGAAGGTTACCAGACCAAGGTGGCGCAGAATTCTGGGCTGCCAGGGGTAACTTTGATATTATTTCTAACGCTGTAAACACTATATCTGATGCGGGTAAAACCGTGCTTGCTGGTTTGATGAGCGCTGATGGTACAGGTTGTGATGGAAAATTCGTAGTCGATAATTGGGAGGTTAGAGCTGCAGGGCTTTCACAAGACGATAAAGCTGCTGCTATTAGTGCCTATAATGCAATTAAGGAAATTACTGCGGCAGGAGCTGTTAATCAAGAATATCTTTATAATAATGGCGCGCTGACTACGTATACTAATTTTGGATACACAACTGATCAAGCAGCTGCATATAGTGCCGCGCAACTTGCTGTGGTTTTATTAGCCGATGATAAGATACCGCCAATCACTGCTAATAACCCATACTGGGGTGTGGGAGGTGATTCCGTTCGCTCAGTTGTAGCAGCTATTAATGATAACCCTGATCGTGCAACTGCTAATTTAGCAGCTACGTCACCTGATGGCCAAAATGTTCCAAGAACCTGTTGGGCTCAAGATCCTTTAGCGCAAACGTTTATTATTTCCGGTAATCCAACTGTACTAACCGGTGTAGATCTGTTCTTCTATGATACAGATACAACTGCTCCAATGTATATTGAATTACGTACTGTGGTAAATGGCTCACCGTCGCAACAAGTCATCCCTTTCTCTCGTAGAGCAGTAAGCCCTGAAGAAATTACTACTTCTGATGATGGTTCTGTTGCAACTTATCTTGCATTTGATGGTTTAGTTTATCTAGAACCCGGTGAGTATGCATTAGTTCTTTTAACCGGTTCTATCAATTATAAAGTATGGATTTCACAAATTGGTGAAACCGATGTTGCTACTGGTAGAGTAATTAATGATCAACCATTCGTTGGTGTGTTATTTAAATCACAAAATGCTTCCTCTTGGGAAGCAAATCAAATCAAGATCTTAAATTTAAAATATACAACGCTGTATTCTCTACTACTTCATCAGCTACGGTAGATTTTGAAGTAGATGCAAAAGATTATCAACTAGCCCTGCTTGATACAGATCCTTTAGAATTCTACCCAGGTAGCCGAGTTTTAAAAGTACTCCATTCAAATAATGGTTTTGTGAATGGTTCTACAGTTAAACTATACAACGTTCCAGGAAATGGTACATCAATTGCTGTAAATAACAGCGGTAATATATACGGTGTTAATGTTCAGACAATTAATAATGTAGAATTTGCAGTATCCAACGTAAGATCTAACTCTTACACTATTATTTTACCTACTGCTTCTACCAGCAATACTATAGTTCGCGCTGGTGGTAATGGCATTGTAGCTGAACGCGATTTTCAATACGATGCTGTCTACCCTGCTATTTCTTCACTTCAGTTCGCAGATACCTCTGCAAGAGTAAGTGTGAAGGCAGTTGATAAAGGATACACCCCTCAATCATCATTTACTGTACTTAATGGTGCAAGTGCATCAGAGTTGTATACCACTTCTGTATTACCAAGTACAACAAATATTACCAATAACTTATCAGGTGCAAGACCGCTTACACTACGTATAACTCTTGATAATAATACGCCTTTCCTTTCACCTATCATAGATATGGAGCAATTATCGGCTGTGTTTATTAGGAATCAGGTCAATAACCCAACTTATGCAACAGAAAATTTAAGCACTGATATTGTAACAGTTGCAAGAAATAGTAATATTTCATTTACAAGAGTTTCAGCTGGAACTGGTTATATTAGTATTGTTGCTGCTAATGATAGGGCTAATGTATCTGGTATAGTTAAAGGTACAACGGTTACAGTTGCTAACTCATCGGTAAATAGTACCTCATATAGAGTAATAGATGTATTAGATGCTGGTGCTAACATTTTAGTTGCAGGGGCTATTACTACTGCTGCTGCGGCCAATGTTATTACGGTTACAAATGGTAGGGCGTTTATTGCTGAAGAAGCTGCAACTGGTGGTTCTGCTTTAGCAAAGTACATTACAAGACAGGTTGATTTAGTTAACCCATCTACCTCTATTAACTTGAGACTTGATATTGCTAAGCCTGAAAACGCTAATGTTAAAGTTTACTATAAAGTAAAAACTGTCGGTGAGTCTGCCGATCTTTCAACAAAGGAATATGTTGAATTATCTGGCTTAGTTATTCCAACATCACTTAACGGTGAGTTCTTTGAAGTTGAAAAACAAATAGATAACATCACTCAGTTTACATCTATTGTGTTTAAGATTGTACTTCTTTCTGATGATTCTGCTGACATTCCAAAATGTAAGAACTTAAGAGCGATTATGCTGGTATGATAAACAGACAAGTAATGAAGGTTAAGGATCACCCAACGTTGTTTCGTGATCCCGATTCTAAAGCAATTTTGGTTGTTGATCAAAATGCAAGACAGAACTATATTAATCAAAGAAATATTGCTGAGAGAAGTGCGCAGGCATCCGATAACCTGCAGGCGGAGATGTCAGATATGAAGCAAGAACTGAGTGAACTCAAAGATATGCTTCGTATTTTAATCAGTCAATCTAAGACAGATAAATAAACAATAAATATTCAAACGAATACTGTAAGGTAATTACATGGCAACGATACTCTTAAGAACCGCTAATTCGATCTCTAGTCCAGGGTCTACTGTCAAAGGTACACCTCTGACTAATTCGGAAGTGGATAATAACTTTTCCAATATTAATATTACGCTAGGGGTTCTGTCTAATTTAAGTACCTCGGCCAACGCTAACTTAGTTGCTGCAATTAACTCGATTACATATGCAGTAGGCTCTAACGGTAACGTTTTAACAAGTAATGGTAATGTTTGGTCAAGTAAAGCACTTCCAGCCAGTGGTCTATCATATGTTACTAAATCCACTACTTATACTACTCAAAATAACGAAGGTGTTTTAGCTAATACAGCACTTGGTTCCTTTACTGTAACTCTACCAGCTTCCCCTGTAGTAGGTAATCAAGTAGTAATAGCCGATTCATATGGTGACTTCGGTGCTAACTCATTGACTGTTGCACGAAATGGCTCAACTATTGAAAACATTGCAGAAGATCTAATATTAGATATTAATGGTGTAAGTGTACAATTGGTGTATACAGGTAATACTTGGGATGTATTTGCAACGGTAGGAGGTAATGGTGGTACAGCTGTTACGTTAGACGGTGTACAAATTTTATCTAATAAAACCTTAAGCAGCCCTGTAATAAATAGCGCTACCTTAAATAGCTCTAACGTTGGTACCCCTTCATACATTAATCTAACAAACGCTTCTGGCACTTTAAGTAACGTTACCCTAGCTACACCCACTATAACAAGTGCTACTCTAGTAACATCGGCGTTAGGTGTTCCAGCTTCTGGTAACCTTATTTCTTGTACAGCAGATGGTACGAACCCAGTCGGATACAAAAATATACCGGCTTCAAGTACAAAAACCACTACGTATAATCCTGTAGTATCAGATGCTGGAAAAATTATAATTTTAGGTACAGGTGGAAATATTTCTCTTACAGCAAGTGTTTTTGCCGCTGGCGATGCATTCTCAGTATTTAACAATACATCAAATACAATTACTTGTAATGTTCAAGCAATTACAACAGTATATAAGAGTGGGTTTGATACTGACGTTAATACCTTTGACCTCACCACGCGTGGTATTGCTACTATAGTTTTTATTACATCTACAGTAGCAGTAGTGTCTGGTAGTATATTATAAATAACAAAGCCGAGTTTAAAAATAATAAGGAACGAAGATGGCAATTAAAGTAGGCGGAACTACCGTCATTGATGATTCAAGAAACTTAACATCAATAACAATGGGTACTAGTACCACTGTTGATGGTACGAATGCGGTAGGTTTTTTGAACGTACCACAGAACAGCCAATCGGCTGCTTACACTACAGTTTTAGCAGATGCTGGGAAAGTTATCTTTCACCCAGCATCAGATGCTAATGCAAGAACGTTTACGATTGCGGCAAATGCATCAGTTGCATACCCTATTGGTACTGTAATAGCATTTTGTAATATGACATCTCAGGTTGTAACAATTGCGATAACCTCAGATACTATGTATCTTGGTGGTTTAGGTACTACAGGAAATAGATCGCTTGCACAGTATGGCATTGCAAATGCTCTTAAAATAACTTCTACTTCTTGGATTATTACTGGAACAGGATTAACTTAATATGTCAGGTATACTATCAATGATTGCTGGCGGAACTTATACCGCCAGACCAGGTGCACCAACTATTGGTACAGCAACAGTATCTACTATTACAGCATCTGTTCCGTTTACCGCACCTGCAAATAATGGAGGCGCAACGATTACTTCCTACACGGCGACTTCATCCCCGGGTGGTATTACAGGCGTACTGAATCAAGCCGGTTCAGGTACAATCACAGTGAGCGGGTTGACAGGGGGTACTTCATATACATTTACAGTTACAGCTACTAACTCAATTGGTACAGGTCCAGCCAGCGAGGCATCCAATAGTGTTACTGCAGTTGCACCAAGTGGCGCGCGACAATTTACTGTTCCTGGTTCATATTCCTGGATTGCCCCAGCCGGGGTTACGTCTATTACTGCTGTTGCTGTTGCAGGCGGCGGAGGTGGCGGCTACACTACCGGAGGAGGGGGCGGTGAGTTAAGATATAAAAATAATATAACGGTTACACCTGGTACTTCGTATTGCGTTGTGGTTGGTAATGCAGGTACCCAAAACTATGGTGGTTCAGGTTCAGATGGTGGGAATTCAACATTTAATACAACAACTTTAGTAGCCACCTCAGGTAAAAAAGGTGGATCCCCCTCCCCAAATACAAAGCGCGGTGGCGTCGGAGGTTCTGGTGGCACAGGTGATGGCGGTGGTAATGGTGGTAAAGGTGGCGACACTACACCTTGCGTTGGCGCTTATTATGGCGGCGGTGGAGGTGCTGGTGGTTATGCTGGCACAGGTGGTGGAGGTGCTAGTGGCGATAGCGCTGGGAATGGAGCAAGCGGCAATGGCGGCGGTGGTGGAGGTGCTGGTGCCTTTTACAATGGTCGCTCTGGCGGAGGCGGTGTAGGTATTCTTGGCCAAGGTTGCAGCGGGGCAGCCGGAACTGGGGGTAACCAGGCTACTAATGGCGGCTTTGGCGGTTCTGGCGGGCAGCAAGGCAGTACTGACAGCTGTTCTGGTCCATCTGGCAACGCAGGTGGTGGCAGGTATGGCGGCGGAGGCGGTGGCGGTTCTAGTGATGGACGAGGTGGCTCAGGAGCCATCCGTATTATTTGGCCTGGAACAACTCGTTCATTCCCTTCTACATGCGTATCTGCGTCCTATAGTGCATACGGTGATGTTGAGTATACGACTGCAGGTACTTATTCCTGGGTTGCCCCAGCTGGTGTTTCCAAAGTTTCCGTGGTTGCTGTTGGCTCAGGAGGCGGGTCAAAAACCGCTTCTTATGTATGTTGTGGCTTGTGGGGCGGCGCAGGAGGCGGAGGCGGCGGTCTCGGTTATATAAACAATAGAACTGTCACCCCTGGAACTAGTTACAATGTTGTTGTGGGTGCAGGAGCTGCCGCTACTATTGGTGGAGATTCATACTTCTGTTCTACATCTGTTGTAAAAGGTGGAGGCGGTGGAATTCCATCAGCTTATTATTGCGGCGGCGTTGGGGGAACATACACCGGAACTGGTGGCGGTAACGGAGGAAGCGGTGGCCGTTTGAGCGGAGGCGGCGACTCATTTTCAAGAGCCTCCGGTGCTGGAGGCGCCGGAGGGTATGCCGGCTCTGGTGGTAATGGAGGCTCTAAATGTTCATCATGTTCTGGTATAGGTTATGCTGGAGCAGGCGGCGGCGGTGGAGGCGGCGGTCGTTCCAATGTAAACGGTACAAGTGGTAGAGGCGGAGGAGGCGGCGGTGTTGGTATATACGGTCAAGGCTGTAACGGTTCTGGAGGAGCAACGGGATCAAATCCTGCTGGCCCAGGTACTGGTGGATCATGTGGTTCATCCGGTTCTGCTTCTACGCCAGGCGTATACGGTGGGGGTGCTGGAGGCAATGCTAATGCTGCCGGAGCAATCGGTGCTGTACGTATTATATGGCCAGGCTGTGCTCGATCATTCCCTTCAACATGTGCTGGTAGATCTTAATCTTTAGGAAAAAAACATGAATCTTTATATCGAAACAGAAAATAATCAAACTAAAAACCATCCTGCATTTGAGGATAATATTATTCAAGCATTTGGTGAAATTCCAGAGCACTGGGAACCATTTATCCGGGTTGCACAACCTGTACCAGGCGTATACCAAATTTTAGAATCTAATGATCCTGTTTATGCTAAGGTAGACGGGGTTTGGAAAGACACGTGGAATCTTCGTGACATGACAGCTGAAGAGAAAACCACTGCCCAGCTAGCTGTTATTACAGCATTCAACACCCGAGACCAAGCATCTAACTGGTCGGCATGGACGTTGAATGAGGCAACTTGTTCAATGGTTCCCCCAATTGCAAGGCCTGAGATAGACCAGGTTAAAGTTAATGCAGGGATTTTGACATTCTGGTGCGGTGCGGATGGCAACTGGAAAGATACACCCGTACGCCCAGAGGGTAATTACAAATTTGACTTTATTGCCTGGGATTGGGTACTAGTAGTTAATGATGCTTAATTAACTTCTTTATCAGTACCAAAGGCCCTTAGGGGCCTTTTTTTATAAATATACGATAAATATTGAGGGAAAAAATGGCAAGTGTATCCAATCTTACTATAGATCAGGGAACTACGTATACGGTTTCTATTGCAGTTAACGATGATACGGGTTCGGCCAGAAATCTAACCGGCTATGTTGGTCGCTCTCAAATGAGACGGTCGTACTATACTTCTTCAAATACTGCATTTACTGTAGCAATTACTAACCCTGCTAACGGGGAAATCACCCTTAACCTGACCGCAGCGCAAACGGCTAACGTTAAAGCCGGTCGCTATGTGTATGACCTCGAATTGGTTAACTCCAATACATTGACAGTTGAGAGGGTGGTTGAGGGTATTATAACAGTGTATCCAGAGGCGACTAAATAATGGCAGTAACAATAAGACCGTCTACCAATCAGTCGATCGTCATTCAACCGGCGGCGACCGTTAGTTCTGTATCTATTGGTTCTCCTGTTAACTCTTCTACCATTGCGATGAACCAGGGTGGTACGTCACCATCGAGTTTAATTGTTAGAAAATCCACCGGAGGTACATTAACATCTCTTGGTGATGTTAATACCTCTTCTGTACAAGATGGGTTTACTTTAGTTTATGATTCCGATACAAATAAATGGGTAGCCCAGGCAGTTACATCAGCAGTTGTTTCTGTCGATGGCGGGCGCTATTAAAATAACAATAAGAGGATAGCATGGCTACCGGAACAATTATTCAGATAAAACGAACGGCTAATATTGCCGCTCCAACGGTAAGCGATCTTGCAGAAGCAGAATTAGCTTATTCCCAAGATGCATCCTCCGACGGTGCCGGTGCTATACTTTATATTGAATCGGTTAATGCTAATGCATCTCCTTCGATTCATAAGGTTGGTGGTAAGTACTACACAGATATCGTTGATGGGGCTACTGCCAATAATACAGCTGGTAACTTAGTAAAGAGAGATGGCTCAGGTAACTTCTCTGCTAACACTATTACAGCAGCAACCTTTACCGGTAATATATCAGGTAGGGCTTCTAGCGCAACAATTGCGAATACCGCTAATACATTAACTACAGCTAGAAACATTACTCTTGGTGGTGATCTAACCGGTAATGCATTCTTTAATGGTTCAGCA
>Ga0209296_1000892_pt1 | contig 24533 bp, 33 predicted proteins | sample S_130206_EF_Meta_FD_187319 | JGI IMG/M metagenome (GOLD analysis project Ga0209296, IMG submission 187319) | Freshwater microbial communities from Lake Simoncouche, Canada to study carbon cycling - S_130206_EF_MetaG (SPAdes) (version 2) | ecosystem: Environmental > Aquatic > Freshwater > Lake ...
TTATTGAAAATTGCCGATGTTGATATGGTAGTAGATTCTCCCATTTTGTTTAAATCCGTACCACTTACGGTTTTGGTGTATCCTTTTTCAACACCAACTGTTACTGATCTTACTCCAAATTCTTTATCCACATCAGGTTTTGTTTGAGCAAAAACAGACATACTAAACAAACTAAAAACTACAAATAACAATTTCAATTTCATTTTAATTTCCTTTTAAATTTATCCAAAACTTTCTTTCTGTGTTAAAAATTTTTACTGCTTCTTCACCTACATTTATGTCAATATTTATATTACTATTTTTAATTAACAATTCTTCTTGATTATCAAACTTTTTGGTAATTTGTTTTATAAATTCTTCTTTTTTGTCTTGCGGCAATTCTTTGTTTGCAAATACATAAAGTCTAGGAAACGAATCTTTTTCAAAGGTGTGAATTATTTTTCCGGTATTATTTTTAAGATACTGGTCACCAACATTTAATCCGCCTTGAGTTGTACAATGTCCGTCAAGATGGCCACCTAACATATCATTGCTAATCTGTTGAGCTAGTTTATATGGTACATAAGTAAAATCAATTTTATAATTTTGCATTAAATTTTTCATTAAAAGACTACAAATTCCTTTTTCTCCTATACCGCCTACAAACCACTTACCTTTAATGTCTGCAATTTTATTATATGGAAAATTTGTATTAACAAAGATTGCTTGTTTACTCCGTGTTAATGTGGCTAATAATTCAGTTTCTTTTGTTGGATCTTGAGGCAAATAACCACTTTCTAAATTGGCTATATGCACAGCGCTTGTGGTTGCTATTACAATTGAATTTTTATTTTGTAACACTTTTTGCCAAGCTATAGCTCCTTGTGCACCCGGTACTTTTTCTATTACCAAATTAGGAAATAATATATCTTTTATTGTGTTTATCTGTTGTTCACCGGCAGTATAAACAGTTTGAGAAACTGCCAAATTACAAACAAAAAATAAACTTCCTAAAAATGTTTTATAGATTAATTTCATAATTTTTTCAACTCGGTTAAAAACTCTTTAATATTATTTTGTATTTCATATGTATTTGAACCATATGCTCGCAGACCCACTATACTACTATGTAATCTAACGGGAACATTAATTTCTATGTTATATTTTTCAATCAAACTTTTAATATTAGAATTGATTCCTCCACTAGGCATGGGGCATACAAAATAACACATATAATTAGTATCGTCTATTATATTTGGTGCCACATCATGCATATAATTCAGTCTATTCACAATAAGGTTATTACTAGACCATGCCTTTGATAACATTTTTTCTGCTCGAGAAGTGTAATCCATAATAATTAATTGATTGTTGTTTTGTATCACTTGAACGGAAAAAGGAGTATTTTTAATATTGTTTATTTTAAACACATTATTAAGATAGGCAAAAATATTATTGGTGTCGTTGGAATCTGTTAACCTACCATAATCACCCATAAAAGATGGAGTATTTACAATATTATATAATGTTTCTATAGTAACCATTCGGCGATTGTTGATAGGATCAGGTATAAAACTATCTTGAAAACTATCTGATTTTGGCTCTATGTAAATATCTCCATTTCCATTAACCCATCCAGTGTAATATTTGATAAAATCAAAATCCATGGCTTGCTGTAGTATACATTGATGCATTCTTAGCGACTTATTGCTTTGTTGTATTTCTAAAAAATTTTCAATATTGACATTGGCAATAAAATCAGCATAAGATGTAAATTTTTTATAGTATACATTAGAAGTTGGAGTTGGAATTGTTTTAATATAGTTTTTAATATTATCACTAACACTTTCGTTTATTTCAATGCCTAAACCTATACTATGTAAAGCAGGATGTTTTGCTGCGGACCCCACTCTAGGCTTGCAAAACACTGCAGAATGTTCATTGAAAAAGTTTTGTATTTCCTCTATGGAAGTAGGTAGAATAGTGGGAATAGTAGGAAATTGATTATCAGCAAGAGCCTTATGTAACAACCACTTGTCAGCTAAATTTTCATTTACTGGTTTAATTTTTGAACTTAAAAAAGATGGAGTGTGGCCGCCATATACTTCTACATATGTTTGAATATCTTCTATGTTATCAAAAGATAAAGCATCTGGTTCCAATATAGTCAAATATGCCGTACATTCTGGATCATTATAGTTATTAGTTGTTTGTATACCAAAACTATTCAACGTACCAGCCAAACCGGTTCTTTGTGTTATACTATTAAGTAGAAATATTTTCATACTAATATATCCATTGATTTTGTTGTGGCACAGGTGTTTCTGATTCTGTTGGTGTATTACTAGTATTCACAAAACCTCCAATCCACAAATCCAAATCAGATGTTGTCATTTCTTCAAATAAATTAATATCGTTTGGATAAAGTAAAATGCGTGATGTGCCTTCAACGTCAATATGAATTGTTCGTTGTTCATCGTTATGTTCAATTATTGTATATGCCATGTGTATAATTAATAATTGTTCGGCCTAGTTGGCCATACCATGTTTGAGTCTAATGATTGTTTGGTAATATTTCGAAGTTCTTGCCTGTATTTTCTCCACATTTTTTTCTCCGTTGCAGTGAGAGGAGCATCAGACAATTGAGTCCAATCTGTTTCTTGCAATAAATATTTACGTTTTTGATATACTTGTTGTAAATTAAAATTACGTTTTTGATATTCAGATTCATTTTCTGTAGAGTTATTAACTAATTTTTGAATTTCATTCATATTAGATATGCCAGCATTTAACAATTTATTTCGGTCCACTAACCAAGTGGGCACGAACCCTCTAATATAAATATCTAAATCATCACCCTCTGGATATTTTCCATTATCAATAGGTAAATCTATTGAAATTCGTTGATTATATCCTAAACATTCAATTTCAATTTGACCCGTTTCTGGCCAAAACTTTACGATTTTATAACTCATTGAGTCATTATATGGCCCATTAATATTGTTCAAGTTATCGCTCCACTTCTTGTACCAAAAGCTAACCAAGTAACAAAAGAATTCCCAGCAACTGCTGATCCACCTGCTCCTCCGCCACCATTACCAGTTTGCCCGTTCCAAGCGTCTCCAGCTTGTCCTGTGGTTCCAGAAGATCCTGCAGCTCCTCCAGCACCACCATAGTAAGTTTGCAAACCTTGTTGACCTGCTTGGCCACCATTACCAAAGGTTGCTAAAGTTCCGGACCCTCCTGAAGCGCCAGAGGGTCCACCAAAAGCACCAGAACCAGGCGATCCGCCAGTACCTTGGCCTCGGCCACCTCCACCTCCACCCCCGCCGGTGAATGAACATGCTCCACAGGCTATTAGTCTTTTTGATTGTATGTAAGGTTTAAATTTCATTTTTTTATACTCCATTAATTATGGACTGTTTAAATGTTTCATGATAAGGCAAATCGATACCCGTTTCTACCATTTCTACTGTATCATTAAACAATAATCTAAAAGCTGCTTTCTGTATTTCTCCATACCAAATTTTTTCTACCCGGCAATTAGTCATAAAAACTTCATCTGGTAATTTAATTGGACAACTGCTTCTACAAATTTTAATATTATGACAAGAAGCGCAATGCGACTCTTTTCGTTTCATATCTAGACTGATGATACGAATTCCTTTAATATTATTAAGGTGACCATATATATGAGATTCATCTGTATGTGGACAAGTTCTAATATTACCATCCAAATCCATTGACAATATGTCGGCCATGTCAGCACCACAATTTGTATTTTCTAATATAGGCTCTCCAGTAATAGTTTTGCGAGCATATTGAGTTACACTATAACCCAGAGGACTTCCATATATGTCTGTATTTAACAAAGGAAGTTCATCAGCTGTGGCCTGGAACACAAGAGGTTCACCATTTTCATCCAAACCCCTTTCGGTAAATTGTTTATAATGAGCTTCTAAGAAATTTTTTAAAATTATTCTAAATTTTTCTAAATTTTCTCCATGAATTACGTGACTATAACTTTTACCTTTTGAAGCATCTGTTGGTTTAACGCCTTCAATTGGAGTACATGGTAAAGAATCAGTTATGTCATTTGCATTTTCAACATAGGTTCTTCCCAGGGAAAATGCAAGTTGAAAAGTCAATAAACCATGTTCCATAATTTTATTTCTAAAATAGTTGTTGATTTCAAATAAATCATAATTTCTATTTGATACGGTACAAGTAAATCCATATTCAACATTGCTTAATTTATCAAACATTTTTAATGTTTCTATTACCCGAGCTCGATGAAAAATATCTTCTCCACGTAATTCTTCTTGATGCATTGCATCATGAGATATATTAAGAAGAACGTCAGACTTTAAAGTACTAAAAAAATCTGCATGTTTTGGATGTAAAGCGCTTCCATTTGTAGAAATATAAAAATGACGACCTTCTTCGTCTAAAAAAGTCATTAATTCCATTACATCATTCCAATATAAAAATGGCTCACCGCCCCAAAGTTCAATACGAGATAAATTATCCAAATCTAAGTTTTTATTAACAGCATCAAAAAACACTTCTAATTTCTCACGTTTAGGACGTTCATTTGGATTACCAATATCTTTTTGCATACAGTATGTACAACTATAATTGCACGCATGGCCCATTAAAATACGTAATGCAACCGGTTTATTATGTTTTTTACGAGTGGCATAATTTTCTTTTGCTAGTTTGTAATACTCATTATCATTTCGTAGTGATGGATCACCAATAACAATTCTTGTGCCGTCCACTTCATGCAAAGAGTTAGTTTCATTACAATAATAAAACTCTAAGCCTTTTGATGTCACAAATTTTGTATAATTATTCATTTTCTTATCAATTTTAATAAATTGTTAAACCGCTACCACCACCACCGCCGCCACCACCGCCTATGGTGCCATTGTTAGTAACGCTGATTGCATAACGAGCAATAAAGGCTGGGCCAGCAGTAGTTCCGTTTCGATTAGCTCCTACTATGCTATCAGTTCCACTATTATAAAAAGCACCTTGTCCCCCATCTCCCCCTCGACCCAAAATAATTCCATTGTTTATTAAAGCAAGAGTACTTCCTGCAAAAAAACTGGAACCTGTGTCAAAAGCATAAGAACCAGTTGATGTTGAATATACATAAACGCCAGCATTGATTGTGATGGTAGCTACCAATGGTACGGTTTGATCCCAACCAGCTGCAATTGCAGCCGATTTAAGATTATAGTTAGTCGTGTCACTAGAAATTGTTTGATTGAATACAAACTCTGGTGCAACATTAGTTATTGTAGGTGTAAAATTGGTGGAACCAAAATAACTTGGATCAGTTCCATTAGCAAAAGTTGCACCGGTGCCGTCTTGCGGAAACTTATATGTATAATTTATTGTAGGAATTCCTATAGTGGCTATTTTAAGTCCATTACTAACATTTGTAATAGCTGCTGATTCTAAACCTGATAAAGCATTTTCTAATTGAGTTTTTATATCACTAATTACATTTGCTTGTGTTGCACCACTTTGATGTGCTTTGTAAATATTATATGTTATTCCGTTTAAAACAACTTGTACATAGGAAAATAATGGAACACCATATGTGTTTGAAGATTGGTTATTCCAAGTGCCACGGTTAAGTGAATAATCAAATAGACTTCCATATCCACTACCTGTGTAATACCAACCCCAATACAAAATTTGTTTAGTTGCGCCACCATTATGATCATATGCGTAAAGCCATTGGTCTTGTCCTGTATTATTTGTTATAGTGCAGGTTATATCATTTCCGCTTATAGTGGCCGTTACATTAAATCCAGAAGGAGAATCACCAAATACCGTTCTACCGCCACCTGCACCTCCGGCAAGAGCATAGTATGCCATTCCTGATACTTGAGCATCGGTATTTTGTGGTAAATTACTTTGAATCGAACAATAAGTTCTGTTGTCACTATATGCATTAGGATTATAAGCACCCCAAAAATAATTAGCACCAAAACTTACTGTACCATCAACATTTCTAGTTATTGGATTACCATTAAAATACATAACGATTAATGTGGAATAAGCAATTGATGGAAATGCTTTCATGGTCCATGTTGTAGTAACTGTACCACCATTTATTAAATAATGGCCATTTTGTATTACTCTGGACGATCCTAACGTATTAAAATTTCCACCAGATAAATTTGATGGCCATAGTATATACATATTTGAGTCTGCACGAGGTTGACCATAACCATCAAACAAACTTATTTCTCCACTAGCACGTTGTAATAAAGTTCTTACAGAAGAATTAAACAAATCAAGTTGTGCTGTTTGACTAATGTTTAATTGTTTTGCTATTGATTGGCCTGTAATCGATCCAATTAAACTAATTGGGCCTCCAGAATTTAATGGCATTATGGAGTTCCGCCAGCAATAACGTTATTAGCAGAGATAAAGATTCCGTTTGCACCCATTGAAGCAATTACAGTTGCACCATATTTAAATATTAATTTTCCACCAGATTCCAATACAGAAAAATTAGAAGTTGTTAATGAATTTGCTGTGAGAGCTGCCGAAGCTGATCCTGTGTTTGCAAAAGTCACACGACCATAAGCATCAACAGAAATAGTTGATAATGTATATGTTCCAGGAACAACACCAGAAACGGATAATCCTTCGGTAGACGTTGAGGTACTTGTGCTCGTAGTTGTTGTACTTGTACCAGAATATATGTTATTTGGATAACCTACAGGCACACTATACTGTAAATAATTTTGTAACTTGGTTGTACCAATATTTAAATCTTTAATGAGATACGATGAATTAACCCCAAGATTTGAGAATTGAAGAATGGTATTATAATCTTGAATGAGAGAGATTGAGTTTGTATAGAATGTTGTATCACCTACTCGCCTACTATTTAATAAATCAAATGCTGTTTGAGCCGATGCAATAATAGTATTCATCGAGGCTCTTGATATGTCACTATAGGTATTACTGCCAACTATACTTAAACTGGCATTTAATGTGGTTTTACTACTTAATAACTGTATAACACTATTTGAAACATCTTGTACAACTGCCAAACTGGTAAAATTGCCAAGAATAGGAGCATTGTTTTGAATGCCGTCAACTTGATTACAAATTTGTAAAACTTGCCGGCCAATGGACATGGCAATTTGATAATCTGGTGTAGTTAATTTATTTGTTGATTCTGTTGCACCAGACATTCTATTTGTATGATCTGTAAAACTTGATATCTCAATTAGAAGATTATTGGCCAATGCATTCAAAGTATTAGCTTCTATTGGTGCTACGTTATATGTTACTGATTGAGTATTTGAATATGTGAGCAAATAATTTGTATAACTTGTCATCAAAGTCAAATTAGCAGAATGTGGATTCTGAAAATAATTTGCAACAGAACTTCCGGACAAATCACTGGCCTGCCAAGTGTATAAAGGACTTGGATAATTTAGCGAAAGCTTTTGACCATCAGTAAGTTCGTTGTTTGCACCAAACTTGGCTGAATCAAAATTGTAATTTAGTCTACCAAAAACACTCATCTATATTCTCACATTAAAGGTGTAGGTAAAGAAGTAACGCCAAAATCTTTACTTAAAACTACATGATTGTGTATGTCATAAATTATACGATCCATTGCCATTGTACGAACTATATCTGTAACCATAATTCCAGATACCCAACCAGGAATAGGATACAAAGGCACAGGAGAACCAGCAGAAATGTAACCTGGTGTTAACATGCCCAATGTGGCGTAACATTGTAATCCAGCATTTAAATTACCTAATGCTGAAACACTTTGTGTTGCAGCCACACTACCCGTCACATTCAATTGGCCATCGACATTGATTGCTTGAGCCTGTAAACTAATATCACCAGATGAAGCAATATCTACATCACCTTTGCCAACTATTTTTGTGGTGCCATCAACTGTCTGTGTAACATCACCTTTGACTTGTTGAGTGACGTTGCCTTCTACTTTCATCAAACTATCACCTTTGATGGTTACAACACAGGCACCTTCAATAGTAATATTACATTGGCCAGTAATTTGTACATCTTTATCACCTAAAACAATCTCGTAGCCATTACCATAAATTTTATGAACTTCACCATCAGGTTGCATCTCTAAGAATGTACCCGCACGATGTTGAACACGCACACGCTCTCTGTTTGGAGTGTCATCCATCTCTATTAAATGGCCAGATTCAGATTGTTGAACCTTATTGTATGGACATTCTGGTGGATTTTCCGAATCTACTACGACCGGTTCTGTCCATGAACTATCTATTGTCATTACTCATCCTATGATAATTGTGGTATTACTGATGCTGTATTTCCGCTGGCTACCACTTCTTGTATATCAACAACGGCTTGAACTTCCGCTTTTAATTCATTCAACACAGCCGTTTGGTCAGTTAATGTACTAACTACTTCTTGAGCAGCTTTTAATTCAACTGTTGCTTCGGCTAAACATTTTGCTAATAACGCTTGTAATTGTGCTGGCAGGCTTTGTATATATGCGACCAATTGTTGTAAATATTTTATGTATTCTTGATATGCTCGTATTTCATCAATAATGGGTTCTAATTCTTTTTGTATTAATTTAATTTTTGCTTTTAATGCCAGAGCAACTTCTTTTGCTTCTTCAATAATAGGTGTGCTTGATGTGCCGGCCCACAAGCCTTCTAATGTTGTTCGTATTAACTTAACGATACCCATAACTTCAGATTTAATCACGGCAACATCTTTATTAATCTCTACGGCTACGTTACAAATGTGTGTACGATTATTGGCCGCTCGACCTTGAGGAGTATTTGAAACTACGCCTCTGGCTGAAGGTGATGTGGTGGGCTGTCCTACTGATTCTACAATAATACCAGCTGGTGGTTTTGGTGCCGCAGCAATTTGTGCTGGCGTTCTTGGATCTTGGAAGCCCGCATCACCACCGGCAGATTGTTTTATGCCAGAATATACTCCCATAACTACAGGATCTTGATTTGATTCACCATCAGCAAAAAACCCTACAACATATTCTCCTTCTTTAGGAGGTGAAAAACTTTGTGTTGAATTTGGTGAAACAAGACAAGCCGCCCATGGCAAATCTGCTGTAGGTATTAATTGTTTATTTTCTGTATGATAGCCAAAGATACGAACTTGGCACCGACCCAACTTTAAAGGATCATTTCGGCTTTCTACAACACCGACCCACCAATTAAACCCATCTTTTCCAATAAAATTTTCCATTATTCTTTCACTGCCTTATTATAATCAGAATTATAATTAATGTTTTGATATGCCTGTGCTGAACTATCTTTAGCCAATTCTAAAACAGTTTGATAACCGGTTGGTACGATAATATGCCTTACAGCCGTGACCAAATATTTACCTGAATAAAATTTATCCATTTCTTTTCCATTTGCCATTGGCTTTAAAGATGGTAATTGAATATTCACCGTTCTACCTGCCGTTATCGAAGCATTTCCCGGTACTGTAGCTTTAATAATTGTATAATTGGCCAAAGCAATTTGAGCCGTTCTGGTTGGAATAAATGTTTCAACAAAAATGTCCTTGGCGACTCCCGCTTCTTTATCTTTAATATATGGCACGCTCTGCTGATTAGAATTTCCAAAAAGTACTTTTATTGTTCCATCATAATTTTCATTAGAATTGTTACCAAATCTATTTTTTAATGTATTTGAAGGACTATTTGAATTTAAAGTTTTTGCCTGTGGTTTAAATTTATCATAGTTAAATGTTGTGGTTTTGTATTTTCGTGTTAGAGGATCAATTGTTATTACTTTATTTGCAAATGTTCCAGAACTAATTTCTTCTAATGCATCAAAAGGTTTTACAATTTCATAATTTAATATACTCATAAATTTTTCTTGTGTACTTTCCACATTTTCAGGTAAATTTTGCATTTGATATTTGTATGTTCCAAATACAGGATCAGTATACATTGATTGTAACGACCTAAAATTGTAACCATTCTGTGTTTCAAAGAATAACATATCAGCACCAACATAATTCAATGGTCTGGCATAAGTTGATAACCAAGAGATTGCTTCAAGTGGTTTTAAACGGGGTATAATAAAGTCATAAACACCTTTGGTTTTTTCAATTACTTGCACTCTTTCTTTTTTTATTTTCAATTGTTCATATACTATATTTTCAATAATCTTATAAATGTATTCTCCTTTATAAGATTTACTAATTTTAATTTGTTCAGACAAAAGTAATTCTTCTGAACAGAAATACAAGGTATAAAATTCAGTATTTAAATTACCTGCTGGCACTCTTGGTCCAATTTTGTATACTCGAAACTTTTGTACATTTTCACTTGGATCATTTTTGATTTTACTGAATACAACCTCAATATATTCATTACCAGTTAACTGTAATAACTCAATAAAACCTTGTGAATCGGTTACTGTAATATAACCAGAAGAAACAAAATTGTAGATATCTTCATAATATGAAAACTCACCTAAAATTCTTTTCAATTCTATTCGTTGACCATTGGCAGTCAAAAAATTTAAAGTTTTTAAATTATAATCTTGAGGATAGTATAAACCAGGCGATTCGGTCCCATTAGAAAAAGATGCAATTTCAGCCATATTATGTTGTCAACAATTGTTTAAATTGCTCTTCAAATTGGTTAACGTAAATTGAATTTAAAATTTTAATGTTTCTTTTTGATTCATTCAAATCTAATTCATAGTCGTAGATACTGACTGCATTACGTGTTGTGGTTATTGTTACGGGTCCAGTAGGTAAAGTATACGTTGCTGTTTGAGTGATAGGCAAACCATCGTAAACATTTTCATCAATTCTAACTCTATTAACTGTGGTCGTTTGAGTATCAACATCATATTGTGTTATAACTTTTTCATAATATTCTACTTCAGAATATATATTTGTTGAAGGATATTTGTCTGCAAGATATTGCTCAAACATCTTATACGTTAATGGCCAATCCCATTGAGGATCCAATAACTCATTTGCAAACAATACAATCCAATAACGATATGAATCACCATAGTATTTGTGTGCAATAATTTCTGGTGTATCACCTTCTTGTATATCATAGGAATAATAAATCAATGGATCTTTAAGTATTTCTGGTATAATACTTATACGAGCCAATAAATTAGTATAGACGGACGACACCCCGTTTTGTGTGTAGATAACTTTTGGTAGAGTATCGAAATATTGCATTTTTAATATCCTTGAGCAATTTTTTTCTTGTCAACAAGTTCAATTTCTTTGAAGTTCATTGTCAATGTTGTTTGTACTGGTGCACCATCGGTGTGTGCTGACCATCCGTTAGGAGCATAATTGACATCAATACTTTCAATAATACTTTCTGTTACTCTAGAAATACCCGTATTTGTTTTGCCATTGTATAAAAAATCTATACTAAGTGTGCTGGGCGGAATAAAAAACATACCAAAAGCCGCATCTGTTATTCTTGGCATTGAAGCTTCTTTAAATAATGTAATTATTTTTTTCACATCTTCTGCCTCTTGTTGAGAATATGGTGTAAATGTGAACGCCAATTGATACGACCTAAAATCAATGGAATCAAATAATAATTGATTCAATGGATTTAAAGCTAGACCTTGTGTTGATAATGCCAATCGAGTAACATTAGATTGAATGGCTGCTGTAATATTTTTTGCTGCATTTTTAAATAAAATACCACCGGCTTGAATTAGTGTATTTCTTAATCCTAAGTTAGTATGTGTTGCAGTATATTGAAAATTTACTGTATCTGGCATATACAATGCCACCGTGGCCACTTGCCTTTTTTCTCTCTTTGTAAGGCTTAAGTTTGCATTAGACGCAATCTCTTTGGCAACAGAACCAACATCTGTTACAGTTTTTGTTATTGCACCACCTAAATTTGCAAAAGCTGCAGCTGTGCCTTCTCGAGCAGCATTAGAAGTTTCATTAGCTAAATTGCCAAAAGTACTGGTCAAATCAGTTTGATATGAAATTGGTTTTGGCTCATTAATTGTGAATTTAATGGCGTGGCCTTTGGTGGCTGAACCTAAATCTCTAGGATACTGATAGTTTGCCATTTTATACTTGCTATCAAACAAAGCACCTAAAGGACCTTTTGTTGCAGTACCGGGTATGGTTACCCCGCCAATTGAGGTTGGAATTGAAATGATGGCCATTGATTTCTCTTTTTAGATTGAACATACATATTTATATGGCTTACCAAGGAATATTCAGACCAAAGAATCCTAAAAAATATATTGGGAATTCAAATAACATTGTGTATCGCTCTTCATGGGAATGTAGAGTGATGAATTGGTTCGACCAGAACGAGGACATTATATCATGGGCAAGTGAAGAATTGATTGTTCCTTATAAATCTCCAATAGATAATCGTTTTCATCGTTACTTTCCAGATTTCATAGTAAAAGTGAAAACCAGAGATGGAACCGTGAAAACGTTGATGATAGAAGTTAAGCCAAAGAAACAAACCGTACCACCAGAACCAAGAAAACGAATCACTAAACAATACATAACTGAAGTTACAACATATGGAGTCAATCAAGCCAAATGGAAAGCCGCTCACGAATATTGCTTAGACCGTGGTTGGGAGTTCAAAATAATGACCGAAGAACATCTAGGACTGTAACTAAATACTTTAATGGAATCTAAACTTACACAATTAGCCAATGCACGTCCAGCTGATATGCAGATGGGCTCAAAAAAATCACTTGAATGGTTGAGCCAGAAGATTGCTGAATTGCGAGGTACTTCAAACATACCCGCAGGTATGAGCCGTGAAAAATTTAGACAAGTGGATAATTTCAGATTGGGTAAATTGTATTGTTTTTACTACGATCCAAAAGGTAAAGAAAGTTTGCCATATTATGACCGTTTTCCAATGGTATTGGCAATCGAGAAGTATAATGATGGTTTTTTAGGCCTAAACCTTCATTATTTACCATTTAATTATCGGCTGGCATTTTTGGGTAAATTACTTAAATTTGCGGTCCAAGGCGAACCAGGAGAAATTGACAGGTTGAGAGTCACCTATGATATTTTAGTCGCCTCCAGGCGTCTTAAAGAGTTTCGGCCTTGTATTAAACGCTATCTTGCTGGTCACATCCAGTCAAAGATACTTGCCATCCAACCTAATGAGTGGGATATTGCCGCTTTTCTGCCGTTACAGCAGTTTAGAGGTGCCAATTCTGAAAAAGTGTGGCAAGAATCACTAGAAGAAATAAGGAACTAAAATGGCAGGCAGCATTAGCGAATTTAAATCAAGTTTTCGTGGAGACCTAGCAAGACCACATAAATTTGATGTCAATGTTAATATTCCTTTGGTATTAATACCATACGTTGCTGGCGCACGGTCATTAAATTTTCGTTGCGAGAATGCTCAACTGCCAGGTAGAACGCTTGCCACCACAGAACAAAAAACATATGGACCAATTGAAAAGTTTCCATATCTAAACACCTACAGTGATATAGATTTAACATTTATTGTTGATGATGACATGCAACAGAAAATATTATTTGATGCTTGGTTAAACTTTATCAATCCGTTGTACAACAACAATATTCGTTACAAACAAGAATATGCAACCATATTAACAATTAATCAATATGATGTAACCAATAAAGTATCATATTCTATTAATTTGTATGATGCTTTTCCTGTTTCTGTAAATCAAATGGATTTAGATTGGAGTGGTGATGGTTATCATAAACTTAATGTAACTTTTGCTTATACATACTGGCAGAATAATTCTATACAAGCACTTGGTATGCAGTTTGTTGATGCTGGTATTGCTGCTGTATCAAGCATTTTAAATGGTGGAGTAGAACCAACTCAATTTGGCATAAGTCCTCCAGATCAATCAGCATCTTTTAGTGCTGAGGCTTTACGAGAAAGAACTACAAATTTAATATGATTATATAAGGAGTTATTATGGCTTTACCAAAACTTGATGTACCAATTTATGAACTTGAGTTGCCTTTATCTAAAAAGAAAATTCGTTATCGTCCTTTTCTTGTAAAAGAACAAAAGAATTTATTGATGGCCATTGAATCTTCTGATTCAAATACTGTGCAACAAAGTGTTCGAGATATTTTAAACAACTGTACAATTACAGAAGGTGTTGATATTGATAAGTTGCCTATTATTGATATCGAATATTATTTTATCAATCTAAGAGCCAAATCTGTAGGTGAAGTGGTTGAATCAAAATATAAGTGTAATAATATTGTTGATGATAAAGAATGTGGTAATATTATGGAAAAGAATATTGACTTAACTAAAGTTCAAGTTACGTTTCCAGAAAATGCAAAATCAGAGATTCAACTTACACCAAAGATTTCAATCAAAATGAAATATCCTGAATTTAGTGTGGTTAAAGATTCTTTAAAGTATGAAGATATTAGTCAAGTGACCTTTAATATGATTGCCCAATCGATTGAATATATTTACGATGGTGAACAATTTTATTACGGCCATGAGGCACAACCTGGCGAAATGTTAGAATTTGTAGAAGGTATGAACCAAGAACAATTCTCTAAAGTAGAAAAGTTTTTAGAGAATCTACCAAAATTAAAAGAAGATGTGAATATCACCTGTAGTAAGTGTGGCTTCAACCACACGATAGAGGTGGAAGGGTTAGAAAGTTTTTTCGGTTAACATTTCGTCATGACAATCTGAGTAATTATTATAAAACAAATTTTGCTTTAATGCAACACCACAAATATAGTTTGACCGAACTTGAAAATATGTTACCTTGGGAAAGAGATATTTACATATCTTTGTTAATTTCGTATATTGAAGAAGAAAATCAAAAAATTAAAGAAAGACAAAGAAAATAGTAAATGGATTACCAAAAAGCCAAAGATGTTAGAGGTAAATCTTTTTCATCACTACTGATAGACAATATTGTTGGAGGTGGTGGTGTTGGTTCGTCTTTAAGTAAAACGGTTTCAGAAAAAACTCAAGCAAACGTCAAAGGCATCAAACAGGCTTTTGATCCATTACAAATTGCCAAAACTTTAACTTTTGGTAGTAATTTGGCACCAGCATTATTAGGTCGTGCAATGGGTCGAAGTAACGAAGATATTAAGTTTTTTACTGGTAGGACTAGAAAAAGACGTTCTGCATTTGCAAGTGCACTAGATGATTCTGCTTCTGGTATTGGCCAAGCAAATCCTGCTGTCGAGGCTTTAGGTAACATTTACGATCTATTGGTTGAAAAAGATGAATTAAAAAAACAAGAAATACTCGATAGAGAAAAAGAATCTAAAAATGAAGAAGATTATGCTGAGTTTGTTAATCAAGAATTAATTAAAGCATTAACTGCTCGTAGAAAACCTTCTAAAGAAAAAAAACAATATCGTGATGAAAAAGGCAGGTTTGCTAAAGAACCTCCTGTTGAAGCGCCAAAAAGTGCACCAGCACCTAAACCAGCAACACCAGCACCAGCACCTAAACCAGCAACACCAGCACCAGCACCTAAACCAGCAACACCAGCACCAGCACCTAAACCAGCAGCACCAGCACCAGCACCAGCACCAGCAGCTAAGCCACCAGCACCAGCAGCTAAGCCAACAGTTAAACCATCTACAGCCGTAAAATTGTCAACTGGAGCTGCAGCAATATCAATATTGGGAGAAACCGGAGCAAAAACTCCAGAGCAAGCTTTAAAAAAAGGTGGCCAAATTGTGGGTAACGATCCTAGTGCCGGTTATTATTCATATGGAATTTTTGGTATGAATTCCAAATCAAAAACTATTGACGATTTTGTTGTACAGAACCCACAATTTGGATTTAAAGAAAAACCAGGCACAAAAGAATTTAACGAAGAATGGAAAAAAGTGGCATCTGAACGAGCAAAAGAACTGTTTGATGCACAGATGGATTGGTACGAAAAAAATGTATTTGATCCATTAAAGAAAGACTTATCATCTAAATTACCTAATGGTTTTGGAGAAGATCCTAGAGTAATATCTTATTTTGCTGATAGGCGAATACAATATGGAGAAGTGCAAGAAAATTCAGCAATAGAATATGCAAAATCATCTTCAACACCAACAGAATTTTTAGAGAAAATCACTGATTACGATTTAAACACTTTAAATTTGAGCTTTCCAACAGCATTAAAAAATAATCCTGATATAAGAAAAGGTTTAGAAAATCGAGTAAAAAATAGAAAAAGTTTATCCTTATCAATTAATAATTCTGGCAATGTAATTGTTACCGGAGCTAAAGAGAATCAAGAACTTAAAGAAAGCTTAAATAGAGATAAACGAGCACAAGATACAGTAACAAATAATATAACCACAAATACAAGTCAAAAATCAGAAGAACGAGAAGAAGCTGTTGATGACAAACCAGCACATATGAAGAAAAGGCGCATGTAATGGATTACCAACAAGCACAGAAAATTAGAGGCAAATCTTTTGCTTCCATAATGACAGAAAAACTTGCTGAAGGTGATAGTATTGGTGGTTCATTGAGAGCAACTGTTTCTGAAAAATCACGAGCAAGAATGAAAGGTATTAAAGAAAAGTTTGATATTTTAAATATTGCCAAGATGATGACCGGTGGTTCAAACTTAGCGCCTGCCATTTTAGGTAGAATGTTAGGTCGTAGCACAAGAGATATAAAGTATTTTGCTGGTATCAAAGATAAAAAAACAGCTAGTAAATTAGGGCCAACTGGTGATGGTGTCAATCCTGAAATGATGGGAATTTTAGAAAAAATATATGATTTTCTAAAAGAAACAAATGATGAAGATAGATTAAAGAAACAAGAAGAATCTCAATTTGCCGAAGAAAAACAATTAGAAAGAATTCGCCGACATAAAGAACTTATGGAAGCTATAACAGGTAAACCTTATACAAACACATATACAAAAGTTAAAAAGGAAGAAGATGGAACAAGTCTAATGGATTCCATTTTTGGTTCTGGGGCATTTAAATTATTAGGAAATTTACTTAAATTTGCAATTAGTCCTTTAGGATTAACAATTCTTGGTTTTGTGGCCGCACAACAATTTATACAATGGGTCGCTGATAACATGACAGATTATTCAGCAATTACTCCAAAACAAGCCGCAGAAATTTTGGAACGAAATGATCCAAATGAAATAAAGAAATATGGTGGCGTTGAAGGACTAAAAAAAATAATTGAAAATACTCCTGAAATAGCTCAAGAGTTGATGGATCGTTATAATGACCCCAATTTAAAACCAGAAGAAAAATTGCAAATTGAAAAAGAAGCAAGAAGATATGGTGGTATAGAATTAGTTAAACAAATAGCTAAAGAAGGAGAAATTTCTTATACACCAGGTGCGCAACAAGTTGAATTTGAAGAAAAATTGGGACTTGGCGCAAGACCAACCAAAGATATGTTTCCAAAAGATTCACCACAAAGACTTAAACTACGGCAAGATAAATGGGATCAAATTGCTGCTGGTAGATATAATGACGATGGTACGTTAAAAGAAGAATTTAGAATTAAAAAACCAGAAACAACGCCACAAGAAAAAACTGAAGTAAAACCCGCTATAACACCAGTAAGTAATTCAGAACCCCCCTCAGTAGGAAACACAAACGTTGGCCAACAATTAAATACTTTGCAGGGTGAAAATTTGATGGCAAAAATTGATGATAAAACTGAGGTGGCAAAAGCTATTACAACAAACAATGTTATTAAAAATGATTCGAATTCTTCTGTAAAGAGGGGTTATATACCTTCAGTAAGAAACCAAGAAGAAACGTTTCAACAAATGATATTACAAAGTACCAGAGTTGTTTAACCAATAAAAAACCCGCCAAGGTTGCGCATTGTTAAGAGGCGTGGCGGGTGTGTTACTACTATTTAGAAGAATTACTTCTTCTTTTCATCTTTCTTAACTTCTGCTTTTGGAGCTTCTTTCTTTGGCTCTTCCTTTTTGGGGGCCTGAGCAAAGGCGGTTACTGCAAATGCAGCTGCAAGTAGGGATACAAGATATTTCATTTTACTTCCTTTCAATCAAAGTTAAAAAAATCACAAGGCATCAATTTTCTTCAGCAAGTTTACTAAAGTATGCCATATCATCATCTTCTACATCATCTTTAAAAGGTGAATCTCCAGATTTAGATTTAGGAGCATCAAAAGTTTTAGCTTTAACTTGTTCTACGGTTGTCTTTGGTGCTTCACCATTTAGACCAAGTACCTTATCAAGGCGTTTCTTCAAATCATCATATGATTTAAATTCTTTATCACCAACCAACTCTTGTAGTGAGTATTGTGATTTCCAAATTGTTTCAAGGTCAGCATCATTAGCGGACAATGGAGCTGCCGATTCAAATTCAGATTTATCGTAGTTTTGATAACCCTCAACTTTACGAATCTTTATCTTAAAGTTAGCACCTTTCCATAAATCAAATGGATTGACTGCTTCTTCATCAGCAAACTGAGGATTCATTGCTTCAGTAACCTTATCAAAGATTTTCTTACCATAACGAAACAAGAATACTTTACCTTCATTCTCAGGATGTTTTGGATCGGATACAATATAAACGTTTGAAACGTAATTTAGTTTACGTTTTTGTTTACGAACTACATCTTTGTTCGCTTCTATACCAGAATTCCATAGTGTAGAATTGTGTTCACAAACTGGACATTGTTGGTTCTTAGTGGTCAAACAATTATCAATTAACCAACCACCAGGACCTTGGAATCCATGTGAGAAGATTTTGACCCAAGGCAGAGCATCATCACCATCTTTTTCAGATGCAGGAAGAAAACGGATAGTGGCCATGCCATTACCTGCCTTATCAACTTCTGGACGCCAGAAATTATCGACCTTTGTGTTGCCTTCGGTTGTTTGGGAGAGTGCCTCGACTGCTTTAGATAGTTTGTCAAGGTTGCCAGATTGGCGTTTTAGATTTGCAAAACTCATAGTATTTCCTTTCGTATTAAACGGAGTATTAAACGGTATATAAACAACTTATCCACGAACTGCTCATTATATAATAGTATTTATCCAATGTCAAGTGTACATTTTCAAAATACCTAACGTGGTCATGGTATCTGTGTGAAGTATACCAACACCACCTTCTCTACGCCATTGGTCAATATTAACTGGTGTATCATCAATCAATATTGAATTGGCATTAGAAAAATCTTTTTTCAATCTTTTACCTGGTACCAAATTGACCTTGAAACCAATGTTATGGGTTTGTAACCATATTAGTTTCTGAGCCCTAATATCAGCATCACGTTTTTCGGATGATGTAGAAGATAATATCTCAGTAGGTATGTTTAACTTACTAAGATAGTTAATTAACATCATCGCATCTGGCATCAAATCTAGTGTTGCAAATTGTCTGTCAGCAATGAATGTTGTGAAAAACTTATCAAACGTTTTATATGTGTCCGCATCTTTTGGTGCAATCTTATATAATTCTTTGTATCGCTTATCAAAATCGGCAATCACACCATCCATGTCCAAGTAAATCTTTGTAATCTTATGCATGCTCTTTAATTTTTTCTTTCAATATTTCTTTAAACTTCTGTTTATCGTAATTAATAAACGGTGTGTATTTCTTTATAATTCTTCGGTGTGTTGGCCAAACAATATCTTCAGTAATTTGTTTTTCCCATCGTGGCATACAATCAAATATATCGATTAGAATACAAACTGTTTCCAATTTAATCTTATCGTGCATCATTTTGGTGATTAACATTGGCCAACCGCCATCAATAGGTTTAAAGTAATCATCAATGTGCCAGAACTCAGCGCCATCAACACTATCGAACATATATATTATATCATTCTCAAAGGTATATGTCAAGCTTTGTTGAGTTTTTTGCCACTTGGTATAGTTCTCATCACCATCTTGAAGTAAATCACCCACCCAATCACCTTTGCCTTGTATGAAATTGGCAATATAAAAGTCCTTGAGTTCCTCTAGATTGTATTTTCGGGATAATTTATAGAAATGGTATTTTGATTTGTTTGTACTAAATGTGGATTTAGATACATTTGTCTTACCATTGTATTTGAAGTAATCGTAAGAATCGGAAGTAAAGTGCAGCTTCAATGCATTCCATAGAGCATAGGCTGCAAAGCCTGTGTTCTCGGTCATATTGGCAGTTTCGAACTCTTTTTCAACATATTGTTTTCTTGTGCTTCATCTTTAATCTTTGCTTTGAGTGCAGAAGATATAAGAGTGGCAGCCACTTCTATTTCAAGTTCCGTTTCTTTGCAATGATGACAGATGGCATCCATATAACCTAAATGTTTATCTGTCACCAGTTTTTCAATCATTATACTAAATTCTTTAATTTCATCACGACTTGGCATATTAAATTCTACTATAAAATATATGATTACCTATTTTTATTACAACCTTGTTTTTATTCCATCCAGGATTCACGTAAGTTGCATGGTAATACAATGCATTTGTTTCTGCTATTTTATCATGTAAAACAGGAACTGTCAATGCTCTTTTTGCAATTAAAAGAGATTCTTCCCATCTATACCGATCTTGTCCGTGTACCATTTCTTTGACCATACAAGTCCATGAGAATTGGCATACTGTTCTAAGATTGGCATCTGTGGTCTTTTGATATACTACGGCACAGATGTCTGTTGGGAAGTGGCCACTTTTAACACGATTGAGTGTTACTTGTGCAACGGCTAACTTGCCTTCGTATGATTCGCCAGCAGATTCATAGTAAATATTTTTGGCGAGGCATTCAACTTGTTTATTATAACTTGCAGAAACTTGTTTTTCTGTTGTTGACGATATAAATTCTTTTGATAGTGTGGGTACAGTAAACAAAACAGCAATCGCTGTTAATGCTGCTGTAACTAAATTAATTTTTGGAAGATTAAACTTCATCTTTTCTCCTTGTTAAAGGCGGCCAAAGCCGCCATCTCCAATTACGAATTTGATTTCGATTTTATTTTAACTTCAGGTTGTGGAGGGGTTTGAGAAACGAATAGATTGAGGGCTTCTGCCTTCTTAACTATATCTGTTTCTGTGGGGAATGGTGGCAACTCGGGAATATCAGGTGACTCTAAACCGGCAATCTTTGCTGCCTCAACCTGTGTGTGCCATTGTTCTAGTTTAGCGCTTCTGTTATAAGAATACTCATCAGATACTAAACCTTGTGCCATTTTTAATAATTCTAGGCGAATTTCATATGGTGTCATTCTTCTACTCCTGTGTGTTTATGTGTGTAATGTATCAGCGTTATGTGTGTGCTGATAATTTATTTATCCAGGTGATTCTGTTGCTAAGTTCACCTGGTGAAACTCCGCTTACCTTTTAGGCAGCAAGTGCAAACTTATTATCGTTAGCGTTTAATTTAATTTAGTGATTACGCCTTCTCTGGCGATCCTCCATTATTATACTAATCTGATAATCGAATCTATTCACCCCCATTAGGAACTACACTAGACCAGTCTGGCTCTGTTTGCTACCGATAACTCGGTTCGTTCTAATGTAGTTGCTGGTGGAGGCGGTGGGATTCGCACCCACGTCTTACCAAACTTTTTAATAACTTCTACGAATTATTTCAAAATAAAAAGTATTGCTAATACACCTACAGCGAATGCACAGGCACCCATGTAGAAAGCAAAACTTCTTACCTTATATTCTTTTACACAATCTTTGCTAGGCATTATAGAATCCTTTCTAGTAACCAAATAACAAAAAGAAAACTTAAACCACCAGCCAAAAGTTTTAAAGCCCCGTACTGTCTTTCATTCTGCTCGGGAGTGCAGAGTTTTTTCCAATATTTGTTCATAGTGTTCCTATTATAAGTGTTTATACTTATATAGGCAACCAGTTTACTTCAAGTTTACCACTTTATGGACACCAACTGGTCTTTGCCTCACCATAGTATTCCCGTGCATAACCTTGTTGGATCAACATGGAACGCAAGGACTGACCATTCAATAGTACGTCACCTAGGACACGACCACCATACTTGTCCCAATCCATTAATACCACTTGCCGAGTGGTAGATTGTTCTATCATCTTCTTGGTAAATGCTGTGGCGGCTTGGCCACGAGCATCCTCAGAAGGACATTTGGCACGAAAACCTTTTTCTGGCGTATCAACACCAAATACACGGATTGACAATTCTTTCTTTAATGGATCTGGTAACCATAACGCTTGGAATGCCACAGTATCACCATCAATAACTCTAGTAATTGTTGCATTGTATGTTACGCCAGCTTTTTGTTGTTGAGCAAAAGCCAACATTGGTACAAATAATAATGTAAGTAATATTTTTTTCATTTGTATTGGTCCTTATAAAATTGTATGGCCTTTACCAATCCATCGATATGATGTTCTGTTTTTTCTTGGAACAATAAAGGTTGTTCATCTTGTACTGCCATGATAATGACCAAATTATTTATTGGTGTGCCAATCAATTCTTCATACATGAGTGCATATGCTGATGTTTGCCAGAAATAATCTTCAATCTCAACTTTAGATTTTATTTTCTTAGATGTTTTAAAATCAATTACAGATAATACACCATCAAACTCACCAATACAATCTACACGACCTGCCATACCTAATTGTTTAGACCATAGTGCTTGTTCTTGATAATGAATATTATTGATACGATTGAGTAATGGCTTGATTGATTTAAACATTTCTTTGGCATCAGGCATAATATCACCTAACGATTCATTGTTTAAATAACGTTCACATAGTGTATGAACATTGGTGCCACGACCTGTGGCGGCCTTTGATATTCTATTGGCCTCTGCTTCACCAACTCGTTTACGCCATGCCATGATGGCATCTTTCTTTTGTGCACCAAGAACTGTGGTGACCGATGGCAACTTCGTGCCATCTTCTAATGTATAGTATCGTTTACCATCAGGAAAAGTTTCGGATTGTAAGTCTTTTAGTTCTTTTGGTGAACAGTAATTAAACATTTTTTATAATAGCCAATACAAAAGGTTCAAGGTTTGAATTTTTTTCATATAATTTTCTTATATCACTCAGTGTTATTTTTTCAATTTTAGAAGAATCCTTAATGTATATTGCATAAATGTTGTCATTTGATTCGATATAAGATAAAATTGTTTCAAATGTATTTTCATTTATGTAAATTGACATAACACAATCTAATAAATTAACAGCGTCTGAAATAAAATTGATATCAATTTTATGATCTATGTTAATAATTCGAATAAAATTTGGAGGTAATCCTTTTGTTAGATTTAAAGCTTTTAATTCCTCATACGCCAACTGTGAAGAAGATTTGCAATTTATTACTTCAATTAAAGGAACAACATTTAACATATAAAAAGTAACTGAATCACTTTTATAAGGATTTCCAGGACAAAATCTAACAATATGTTTTTCAGGATATAATTGTTTTAATTTTTCCATTAATGAAATTGTTTTTAACGCAACATTTAATGGAACTTTTCTTTTACCTTGGTTGTTTATCCAAATATCATCAAGAGTTAGAACAATTTTTTTAGTTTGTTTTAAATGTTCAATGTTTAAAGAATTTACTGAAAAAAATTCAAACCCATTTTTTAATAATAGATTATATCCAACTGATGACGACTTGCCTTCTAATGTATTTTGTGATAATGATGAAGTTATTAACCCAATAATTTCTTTATCTGAAGAAATAAAATCTGTAAATTTTTTTGTTATAGATTTTTTATTTAACGGCAAACCAATTATATAATTTTTAGACATTATTCATTTATTAATATAAGTTCTATTGAGCATAGTGTGATTGTGGTCAGTTGGTCCCCAATCACCGTCCGGATGAAAAGCAATTACAACCATTGGTTCTTTCTCAGTAATAAATCGGTGATTTTCTTTTTCTTCAATACAAAATAATGTTTCAGGTTTCAGTTTAATCTTTTTTCCATCACTTAGGCAAGCATATCCTGACCCACTCACAACAAAACCTAATCTAATACTTGGGTGTATATGATAAGATTGTTGTATATTTGGTGGAAAATATAATGCATTTAATGTTGGATCACCCAATCGTGGAGGATATACCAACAATGTGTCGGAACAACCATCAATATAACATAATCTGCCGGTAGATTCTAATTTATCACCAATGATATTCTGACCTTTGAAACCAATACGAGTAATTAATACTATTTTACCGGTGTATGATATTTCATAAGAACCCCAAGACCAATATGAAAAATATTTGCCTTCGTTTACAACTTCACCATTAGGTAAAGTCGCTTTACCTGAAAATATGTAACCATATATTGTGGAGCATTCATTTGTAAAAGTTAATCCTTGGTCCAAATTTGCATCATGAAAAGCCGCAGAACAAGGATACATAGTATTTGTGTAATCTAGCCACACTTTATCTTTTTTTGAGTAAATTTTCATTTATATAAAATCATTGTTATAGTTATAAAAAGATTCATTTGGATAATCTTTACTAAAATTCATTTGACTGTCTATGTATGTACATGTACTTTTATTCTTAAATAAAGAAGATAAACTTCCAATTTTTGTTTTATTTA
>Ga0209296_1000895_pt1 | contig 24474 bp, 19 predicted proteins | sample S_130206_EF_Meta_FD_187319 | JGI IMG/M metagenome (GOLD analysis project Ga0209296, IMG submission 187319) | Freshwater microbial communities from Lake Simoncouche, Canada to study carbon cycling - S_130206_EF_MetaG (SPAdes) (version 2) | ecosystem: Environmental > Aquatic > Freshwater > Lake ...
CGCCCTTGCGGCGACCCCCTGCGCCGCCCAAGTCGGCAGCGGGCAGTCGAACCCGTTCGGTCGCAACGGCATGATGCCGACCACGGCAGCGCCCCAAAGCACCGCAAGCCCCGAGCTCCTGAAGCGGTCCAAGACCGAAACCCCGCGCGTGCAGTCCGACGCGCCCGTCCTGAGCGAAGGAACCTTCCTCGCCAGCGTCAAAGGCTTCTTTGCGCCGTCGCTGCGCGAGCCTGGCCTGCTGACCTTCCGCCTCAATGACCGCATGGTGACCAGCGCACCGCGATCGCTCTTTGTGATGCCATGCGATCACGCCGATGATGTGAAAGCCATCCTCGACGATCCGCGCATCGATTCACCGACCCTCTTTGAAGTCACTGGCTCCATCTACGAATGCGATGACCGTGCCTACTTGCTGCCAGTAGCAGTGGTGGCGCTGCGCGCACCACCAGCGCCCGGCATGCTGGCACGGATCGCTCCCGCAGAACTTCGCCGCGCATCCGTACAAGCAGAAGGTCCGCGTCCACCGCGTATTGAGGCTTATGCAGATCTTGCCTCTGCGGACCTTGCTGCAACGCCATCCCAACACGCGCCGGTTGATCGACGTTCACACGAGCCGAACCCCGCCATCTTTGCAGGCCTTGATGATGGCTTTGCCGATTCGCTGGAGCGATCGCTTGACGCCGGTATCGCTGCAAGTGGCATGGGTATCGCTGTGAAGCGTGACATTGTGCAATACGAACGCAGCCTGTTGCTGCCGCCGGCAACACGCTTTCAGGAACGCCGCGCGTCCGTGCTGCGTGATCCGGTCACCGGCGTGTGGCGCGCGCGCCTGGACACCGCGCGCGCAGGAACTGGAGCGCATGACGGCGCGGAAGTCTCCATGGAAGTGCTACCAACCAAGGCACTGCACAAACTTGAGAAGTTGATTCGGCAACGCCCGATCGGCACCACCTGGCTACTGAGTGGCGAAGTGGTTGTTTCCAAGGAGCGCAGTTACTTGCTCCTCACGCGCGCGATCGAAAGTCCGATCCACAAGTTCATGTCGCCGTAATGGCCGCATTCCGTGCGCCACAAACGTAGCGCACGCCGGAGAGGCCGTCCCGTTACGCTTGGCGCCATCATGGCAACCAAGAAGTACCCGACCGCAACAATCGAGACTGAACACGGCACCATTGAGCTTGAGCTCTGGGAAGATGTGGCGCCCAATCATGTGGCGAACTTCCAGAAACTTGCCAAGCAAGGTTTTTACTTAGGCACCGGGTTTCACCGCATTATTCCTGGCTTCATGATTCAGGGCGGCTGCCCCAAGGGTGATGGCACCGGAGGACCCGAGTGGAAACTCATCGCAGAGTTCAACGATCGTCCGCACGAGAAGGGCGTGGTTTCCATGGCGCGCTCCGTTCATGAAGATTCCGCGGGTAGTCAGTTCTTCATATGCCTCGACCGCGCACCGCACCTTGATGGCAAGTACACGGCGTTCGGCAAGGTGACCAAGGGCATCGAAGTTGTTGATGCCATCGCCGCAGTTGAGTGTGCGAATGATCGCCCGGTCAACGGCATTCCGAAGATGCTGAAAGTCACTGCGTAACTCTTGAATCAGGGAGCGGCGCGGCGTAGTGCCCGTGCAATCTTCATTCGCACATCACGGCTGCCAATTGGACAACAAGATTCCAATGTCAGCGCCTTCCACAATGCCGTTGCGATTCAAGTCCGCTGGCCCAGTTCCGGCCCAGGCAGCAAGCAGAATTCCAAGGTCCACGCCGTTGATCTTGCCATCGCCGTTCAAATCGCCGGGCACTGCTGATGCAAGCGTGTAAACCACGGTGATTGTTGGATGGTGGGTAATGTCGGAACTTTCCCGTGAATCAAAGCGCTTTGCAGTTTCCAGCGTGGCTTCGTTGCCCACCATCACCCAGCCGTAGTTGACGGCGGGCGTATCGATCCACGACTGAACATCCGCTACCAAGGCAGGTACGGTGGCCCATGTGTAGAAGCCCACTACGTTCACACTCTTGGTGGCACTGGCGGTGGGAACAAATACGCCGCCCGGCACAGCCCACGTTGACGTTGGCCAGAAGTTGTTTGCCCACGTGGCGTCGTTCACTTCTGGACTGGTGCCGCCGCCGCCGAATGCAAAGCTGGTTCCCTCGCCCCACGGAGCAAGCATGCGATGCAATTTGCAGTCGTTTGCGCCGGCACTGGTCTGACTCATGTACGCCTTGTAGCTCACCGAAAGAATGGTGGAGCCAGCGGGTATTGATGAGAGGTCAAAGCGCACCACTGCTCGACGCAATGTGCCGCCGCCATTCACGCCCACGCGACCGCAATAAATGTTGTACGCGGCACCCAGCGCGTATTGCAGACCGTCATTCGGTTCAATGAGTGTGGCATCGGCAACTGATCGCAGCACTACTGTCTCAGCGACGACGGTTGATGCGCAGTGCGCAGCGCACGCCACAGCAAGTGCGGTCAGTCCAACATGATGACGAGAAAGAGGCGAAACCATGGAGTCAGTCAGTCTGCGTTCAATCATGGTGTGAGCGAGCGATACGTTTGAGAATTAGCCCCAATTGGTAAGCATGTTCGACAAGTCGCTACCACCAACGGTGCCGTCGTGATCCAAGTCCGCCGGGCCGGGGTTGCCCCAACCGGCAAGCAGAATTGCAAGGTCCAGCCCGCCCACCACGCCGTCGCCATTGAGGTCGGCTGGATTACCGCCGCCAATGGTGGCGCTGAGCGAAGCAACAATCTGCGTTGCTGCGGCACCGGGGACATTTTCATCGCTGACTTGAATGGTGGCAGTGGCGGTGTAGACACCAGGGGTCAAGCCGGTGGGATTGAAGCGAACGCGAACGCTTCCTGGAACTGCACCGATGCCGGTGGTCACACCACTGACGTAGGAGAACGGACCACTCGGAATCTGCACCGAGTCAATATCGAGGGTTGCCTGATCGGCACTGAACCCAAAGTTTGAAACCGCGATCAAGGCATCGACCGCTGGACCCGCAACCGAGGCAGACATAGGGATGGTGGCAGTGTTGGCATCTGCAGTGCTCAAGAACGAAGCATTGCTGACCCGCAACACTTGCACGCTCACCGGCAGCGCGATGCTGGGATTCTGAACAGCTTCGTTGCTACTTGTCACGGTGGCGGTGCCGGTGCGTAGACCGACCGTCGACGTGACGACTGGGACATTCACCGTGGTGAAGGAGGGCGTCAGTACCGCGCTTCCGGAGAGAGCGCCGGAAAGGACTCCGGTACCGGTGACGGTGTAGTCAAGCGCGTCAACGCCGATGACGTTGTCGCCTGGAGCATCGTTGGCGACGCGCACCTGTGCAGTGACGGCGGTTGCACCTTGCATGACGCGCGCAGGCACGGTGCCGAGCACCGCGGTGTTCCATGCGGGTACTTGGAAGTCTGCCAACACGGGCATGTGGTCGGCGGCGGCAAAGAGGTTTGCAGCAAGCGCGTTTGAGCGCGCCGTCTCGCCGGGAAAGTAAGAGTTTGTGCCGGCATTGATCGCTAGGTTGTAGTGATTGCCGTCATTACCCACGCAGCGGTAACTCCCAGGAATGAAGGCGAGGCCTGCACCGTCCATCATTTGCGTGGTGGGAAGCATGAAGTCAAAGCGATCATCAACTCCGCCACCGATCAGACCGTTTGCAAGAATGTCGCGCGGGCTCTGTGTGTGCTTCCATGCATTGGAAGCGCCGGTCCAGTTGGCGGTACCGAGTGGATCAACTGCAGCGCCGTTACCCGCCGCCATGAACGCTATGTAGCCGCTCTCGGTATTGGTGTAGAAGTTCATGTCGCCGCAGTACAGGGCGCGGACCCCAGCACCCAGCGCATCGCTGTTCGACCGCAGCAGCTGCACGCCGGCGAGTCGAGAATCCACATTCGTAGTGCCCGTGGAAGCCTTCAAGTGCGATCCATACACGTAGAAGCGCGCGGCGGTTGATGTGTATCCGTTCAACTGGAAGAGCCAGCGATCGGAGTTTCGACTTCCGCCCGTTGGCAAGTCGAGGTGCGCCGATGGAATTTCGGTCAGCAAGTCCGTTCGATAAATCACTGCCTCTGCGCCGCTCACTCCGTCTTCGCCCGCACCGGTGTACGTAGCAAGCGCGTAGGTGTAACCCGCCGGTGCGGCTTGATTGACGAGGGCCAAGAGCGGCGTCGCATCCGTGGTGTGCACTTCGGAGAACTGAAAGAGCGCCACGGGCGCTGAGTAACCCGCCACGTTATCTGTGTGACATGAAGCGATCACCGCCTTCAGTGCCGCCTGATCGCCCGCGAGACCAGTGCAGTTGTAAACAACCACACGCAGTTGCGCGTTGGCTTGCGAGGCAACCGCCAACATGCCACCAACAACACAGGTGACGACCCAACGGGAGAAGCGTCCGAGAACGGGATCGGTGGTATGGGGCATATTCGGAACAATATCCCCGAAGACGCCCACTTCAATACCCCACTTGGTCGGATTACGCGCAGTACCCTGCGCAACCCCGGATTTGTGGTCCCGGAACCACGCCAGACACCTCACCGCAACGGAGAACTGCATGCGCTTCGCCACCATTGTCACCCTGCTTGCCGCCACCCTCGCCTTCGCCCCTGCGGCTCGCGCCCAGCAGGTGGAGCCTGAAGTCTTCACTCTTCCCAATGGGATGAAGTTTCTACTGGTCCCTCGCCATGACCAGCCGAACACTGTAGCGGCTGGCTGGCTGGCCAAGGTGGGCTCCGTCAATGAGCGCCCTGGAATCACTGGCATCAGTCACTTCTTTGAACACATGATGTTCAAGGGCACCGACGCCATCGGCACCCGCGACTCAGCGCGCGATGCCGACTACCGCGCACGCCAGAAGGCGATCCGCGACAAGATCAACCAACTCACTTGGAGCGCGCAGTACGACAGCTACTTCAAGGGAACCATCGCCGATGCATGGGATGCCAAGAACGACACCCCGGAACTTGCGCGCCTCCGTGCAGAGTTGAAGTCGCTGATGGACGAGCAGCAAGGCAAGGCTGGCGACGCGGAAATCAAGCAGCTTGAAGTTGAGCTTGCCAAGACCGACGCCGCTACCCCCACCGGCACGCAGCGCAAGGCCGACCTGGAAAAGCAGATTGCCAACCTCAAGGCGCAGCAGACCGCACTGTCAACGATCGTCAAGGATGAGTTTGACAAGATCTACACGGCAGCCGGCGGCACTGGCATGAATGCCTTCACGAGCTACGACCTCACCTTCTACTTCATCAATGTGCCCAGCAATAAGTTTGAGCTGTGGGCTTGGATGGAGAGCGATCGCCTCAACAACAGCGTGTTCCGCGAGTTCTACAGCGAGCGCGATGTGGTGCATGAAGAGCGCCGCCTGCGCACGGAAAGCACGCCAACTGGCGTGTTTCAAGAGCAGTTCGACAGCATGTTCTGGATGGCCAGCCCCTATTCATGGCCGGTGATCGGCTGGACCAGCGACCTCAATAGTTACACCATGGATGAGGCAATGAAGTACTGGAACACGTACTACCGCCCCAACAATCTTGTTGGCATCATCGTGGGTGACTTTGATCCAGCGGCCGCCAAGAAGACCATCACTACGTATTTCAGTCGACTGGAGCCAGGCAAAGTTGCACCGCCACCAGTGGTGACGCTTGAACCAAAGCAAGGCGCAGAGATGCGCATGATGGCAGAAGCGGAAACACAGCCACAGGTGGAGATTCGCTACCACACCGTTGGTTTCCAGCACAAGGATTCATATGCGCTGGATGTCATGAGTTCCATCCTCAATGGTCGCACTGGTCGTCTGTATAAGGACATGGTTGAAGGCACCAAGGTGGCAAGCAGCGCCGGCGCGCAGCAAGACTCGCGCAAGTACGCCGGAGCGTTTTCGTTTGAGGCTGAGACCAAGGGTGATTCCACTCCTGCGCAGCTCGAAGAAGGCTGGTACGCAGAACTGAAGAAGTTGCAGACGGAAGCAGTTCCAGCGGAAGAGTTGCAGAAGGTCAAGAATCAGGCAATGGCGGACAGCTATCGCCGATTGCAGAGCAACTTCTTCCTGCTCATCCAGTTGGCGCAAGCTGAAGCGCTTGGCGACTGGAGCGAAATCAACAAGGAGAGCGCCAAAGTTCAGGCAGTGACTGCCGAAGACATCAAGCGTGTTGCAAACCAATACTTTGACAAGACCAATCGTTCAGTAGCCACCTACACCCGCAAGGCGGGCGCAACCATGGCGGCTGATCCAGAGTTGGCGGCACTGCCAGGACCGATGCAAGGCATGGCCCGCCAGGCTGCCAAGAAGATTGGCGAAGAGAAGGATGCAGACAAGTTGAAGGAAGGCCTGACGCAGTTGCGTGACCAAGCAGCGCAGGTGCCACCGCAAATGGCACCCGTGATGGAGTACCTCATGAAGAAGATGGAAGCGCGGATTGCTGAGCTGGAGAAGTCCGCCAAGTAACCGCTGTACTGCATCACACGCCAGACATACATAGGAACACACCATGAAGAACATCGCCACTATCGCCCTCATTGCAGCCAGCGCAGCGTTTGCTGGATGTGCATCACCGCAGAGCACTGCCACAACCAAGGAAGGCAACGCCGATACCAAGGCTGTTGCCAAGGCAGGCACACCATCCGAAGCCAAGACCAATGCCAAGACCGTTCCCATGGCTGATTTGCAGCCAGCAATGAAGGCCAAGGCGGGTGCAGCCACCAATGCCCCAGCCGCCTGGGTTGCAGACAACTCCGCCAAACTGCCAGCTCGTCCGGAAGAGTTGAAGTTTGCGGCGCTTGATTTCACGCCGCCAAAGGCGAAGGACTTCCGACGCACCCTGCCAGACGGCACCCCCGTCTACATGGCACCGAGCAAGGAGTTCCCGCTGGTTTCACTGACGCTGACGTTCAAGGGTGGACAGTGGCTTGATCCCAAGGACACGCCTGGACTCACTGCTGTGATGGCGTCGATGACGCGCACCGGCGGTACTGCCACCATCAAGCCAGCTGATCTTGACGAGAAGTTTGACTTCCTTGCCACCAATGTTGGGGTGAGCGGTGGTCAGGGTGCGGTGATTGCAAACATGAACACGCTGAGTTCCAACCTCGATCAGAGCATGACGCTCTTCTTCGACATGTTGCGCAATCCGGGCTATGACCAGGATCGTCTGAACATCATGCGCGGCCAAGCAACGGAAGGCATGAAGCAGCGCAATGACGAGGCTGGACAGATCCTCGGTCGCGAGTGGAAGTACCTGATCTTTGGTGAGGACTGCTTTGAGAGTCAGCAGGCCACCAAGGATGGCTGGGATGCCATCACTACCGAGAAGCTGCGCGCGCAGCACGATAAGTTGATTCAGCCCGGCAACCTCATCATCTCTGTCACCGGCGACTTCAATCCCGATGACATGATGAAGCGCCTTGCTGCAGGAATGGACGGCTGGAAGCGTGGCGATATGGCCTCGAATCCGCCTGCACCAACCAATGTGTTCAAGCCAGGCGTGTACCGCGTTGCCAAGGACATTCCACAGGGCAAGGTTCGTATCGGCCGCCGCAGTATCCAGCGCGACGATCCGGATTACTTCAGCGCTGAGATGATGAATGAGATTCTTGGCGGTGGCGGTTTCACCAGCCGTCTCATGAGCAATATTCGTTCCAACGAAGGCTTGGCGTACAGCGTCGGTTCACGATTTGAAGCAGGCGTGTACTACCCGGGGCAGTTTGCCGGCGCGTTTGAATCGAAGAACGGAACCGTGGCGCTGGCCATCAAGTTGATGCGCGAAGAATTCAAGCGCATGCAGGACGAGCCAGTCAGTGCGGAAGAACTGGAGATTGCCAAGAAGAGCTTTATCGAGGCTTTCCCTGGTCAGTTCTCAAGCAAGGACGCAACGCTGGGCATCTTTGTGGCGGACGAGTGGACTGGTCGCGACCCGGAATACTGGCAGCGCTATCGCGATTCCATTCAGAAGGTGACCGCCGCTGACATTCAGCGGGTTGCCAAGAAGTACCTCAACTTTGATGACATGGCAGTAATGGTGGTCGGCAAGTGGGACGAGATTGCCCCTGGCGATCAGACCGGCCGCGCCAAGATGTCTGAGTTCTTCGGTGGCAAGAGTATTGACTTGCCACTGCGCGATCCGATGACGATGAAGCCAATGGACACACCCACGCAGAGCGACTCTGCGCCGGCTCCGAAGTCATAAAGAGCTTGGTGTGAGTGCCGAGGTCTCAATCCTCGGGCTTGAACCGAGTCCTATTGCAACAGCGCCACAGTGAACGCTTCGCGCGCTCATTGTGGCGCTGTTGCGTTGAACTGCACACCGTTGATGGCGGACACGCGACCGGCGGTCACTTGCGCGGCGATGTCCCTGATGTAGACGGTGGGATCATCCGCAAGGCCCAGCGCTGCCAACGCGCTGTGCACGTTCGGAATGACCTTGCGCACTCTTCCAAGAACCACGGTGAGGCGATCCTTGCGCGAGTTGTAGGTGATGAACATGGTGGTCGGGTTGCCAGCGCCCAGCGTGGGTTGGCTGCCAAACGCGACGAAACTGTTTCCGTTGGAGTTGTAACGAATCACCAGACCATTCAGACCGCCAAACGAATTGCGGTAGGGATCAAAGTACGGATTGACATACATGAACGGCATGGTGTTCACAGAGAAGAACCCATGACTGCCATTGGTACCGGCTACAAGCGTCGGTCCGGCAGCGGCCGAAGCCGCGGTGGGATCGGAGGGCGTGCGAAGCCTGACCGAAAGCGTCCAGTTGGAGTGGAAATTGACCGTGCGATCCACGGTGATAGAGATATTGGAATCGGTGGCGGCACGGCACACGGGCGTGGCTGCCAGCATGGCCATGAGGCTGAGGAGGAGCGCGGACAGGAGGCCTGTGTGACCACCCTGATGGAGGCTGCGCGCCGTGCGAGCGGTCAGGGTGGTCACGTTGGCCTGGAGACTCATGCTGAATAAGGGTACGCCCGGGGTGACGCGGCGGTTCGCTGGACCTGACATCCCGCCTATCCTTTCCCCTCTATGACGCTTGCAGCACCTATTTCTGGCGCCCATGCCGCACCTGCAGTTGTGGGGCACCCTGCCGCACGGACCCGGCGCCGCGACCCGGCGCTCACCGAAATCGCGCGCAAAGTGGAGACGGGCGAGCGACTCACCGCGGCCGATGGTGCCGTGCTCTTTGCCACACCGGACATCCATGAAGTCTGTCGTTTGGCCGACATGGTGCGCCGACGCCTGCATGGCGACGCGGTCTTCTACAACATTAATCGGCATCTGAATTACTCGAACATCTGCGCCCTCAGTTGCAAGTTCTGCGCGTTCCATCGCAAGAAGGATCAGGACGGCGCATACGAACACAACTTGGATGACATCCGCGCAGAAGCGCGCAAGGCACGCGAGAGCGGCGCCACGGAAATGCACATTGTCGGCGGACTGCATCCGTGGCTTCCGTTCAGTTACTACACCGACATGTTGCGCGCCATCGGCGAGGAAGCGCCGCAGATTCATATCAAGGCGTTCACTGCGGTGGAGATTGTGCATCTGCAGCGCATCTCGAAGCGCGGCGGCGATGGATACCAAGGCGTGCTTGCTGTGTTGCGTGATCTGATCGCGGCGGGGCTTGGCAGTTTGCCGGGCGGTGGTGCGGAAGTCTTTGACGATCGCGTCCATGATGAGGCGTTCAAGGGCAAGATTCGCAGCGACCAGTGGCTGGATGTGCATCGCGCGGCGCATGAATTGGGTATCAATTCGAATGCCACCATGTTGTATGGGCACATTGAAGAACGCAGCGAACGGCTGCACCACATGGAATTGCTGCGCATGCAACAAGACCACACGCTGAGTGCGTGGGCTGATGCGCAAGGCATTGCGAAAGATGCGAACGGCGCGGTGGTACTGACTGGCCCTGCTGCCAACTATCCGCACGAACGACTACCAATGCCGGGCTCGCGTGGGCTGAAGACTGGCTATTTCCAAACGATTATTCCGCTGCCGTTCTTCCCGAATGCAAGCGAGCTTGAATATCTACCAGGGCCGACGGGGTTAGAAAACCTGCGCACGCTGGCGATCGCGCGCTTGATGCTCGACAACTTCCCACACGTGAAAGCGTTCTGGATCATGCAGACGTTGCCGATGGCACAGCTTGAGTTGCAAGCCGGCGCGGATGACATTGACGGCACAGTGGTGTGGTACGACATCACCAAGGCGGTCGGCGAAGGTAATCACCAAGAGACGAGCGTTGGTGATTTGGCGCGCGCGATCCGCGAGGCAGGGTTCACGGCGGTGGAACGCGATACGGTGTATCGGCGCGTGGAGCGCGATGCAAAGACGGGGGCGTGGAAGTCGGCGGGGGCGTAAATAGGGACAGGGGTGAACGGCACCTATTTGCCGCGGATCGCCCACCCGAGCTCGGGCATCTTGAGCAGTCGTGCGGCTGCCATGTAGGTGACCATTCCAAGACCCGCTAGCACCAGCGTGGCAGCAACACTCCAGAGCCAGGTGTCATGACCACTGAACGCAAGGGACGCCAGGCCAGCAACGCCTGCCATGGCGGCACTCGCTGCAATCGTGCGCGCGAATGAGGCGCGCGTCTCGCGATCCATGATGATGCCCATGCGCTTATGCATGATCCGCGTCATGATGATGATCTGCACGATTGCCGCAATCGCCGTACTCAGCGCAAGCCCACCAACGCCCAGCGGGGTCCAAATCAGAATCATGTTCAACGCAAAGTTGAGAGCCACCATCCAGATACTGACTTTCACCGGGGTCACGCTGTCGCCCAATGCGTAGAACGCGCGCGTGGAAAGTTGCTGCATGGAGTACGCCCAAATGGCGGGCGCATACATGGCGAGCACAAATCCCACCTTCTGCACGTCTTCGTGACTGAACTTGCCACCTTGGAAGATCGCCGCAGCGAGCGGCTCGCGCACCAACACCAAGCCAACACTTGCGGGAAAGCCAATGAAGAAACTCAGCCGCATGCCACGGCGCAGCGTTGCCATGAATCGATCAGGGTCGTTCGACTCGCGCGACAGTGCAGGGAAGATGGCCGTAGCAATTGCTACACCGAATACGCCGAGCGGAAATTCGTAGAGGCGCTGGCCGTAGCTCAAGACAGTCATGCTGCCAGGCGGAAGCGGATAGTCAACGCCAAAGATGGTTGGTCCAACCATCGTTTGATAGCTAGCAACCAAGCCATCGACAAAGGTATTCACTTGGAAGATGCCAAGGCCCAAGAGCATGGGGAGTGCTTTGTAAAGCACTTCCTTCATGTGCGGCCAACTTGGCTTCATGTCAAAGTGCGGTCGAATGCGGTAGTGACGGAGTGACCACAAACTCCACACCAACTGCAGCGACCCTGCCACGATCACGCTCCACGCCACCATCTGAATATGTGACACAGGCTCCACGTGCTCGGTCATGCCCGCGTTCACCGCGTAGTAACTGCCGTAGAACGCGGCGGCAACTATGGTGACATTCAGGATGATCGGGCTGGCGGCGCTTGGTCCAAACTTGCCATGCGTCTGCAACATGGCGCCGACCAGCGCAACCAAACAGACAAGCGGCATGTATGGCAGCATCACCATCAAGAGCTGAATGCCCAGCATGGGCGATTCGCTCATGTCTTGGATGAAGTACAGCACGACTTCGCCGACGATGGTCACGCCGGAGAGCAGCACCGCCAGCAGCGCCAGCATCAATCCCGCAAACTGCCGCGCGGAGTCCGGGTGGTCACGGTCCAGCTTGGTGTAGACGGGCAGGAACGAAGCGGTGAGCGCGCCCTCGCCGAATAGGCGGCGGAACAGATTGGGAACCTGGAAAGCGAAGTTGAACGCGTCCATCACCGCTCCGGCGCCGAAGACGCGGGCCAGCAGCGCGTCCCGGGCGAAGCCCGTGATACGGCTGATGAAGGTGAGCACCGTAAAGGTGCGAGCGTGGCGTTCGAATCCTCGACCCATGGTTGTGCGCGCGGCGGTCGGCGCGGTTACCTTGTATCGGACAGATGCGACGCCTACCGACAGCCATCGCCCTGCTTGCCGTCTCCGCTGCCGCACTCTGGGCGACGGGATGCAGCACCGAGCCGGACAGCGTGCTGCAGTCGGACTTGCCACAGATTCCTGGCATGGTTCCGCGCGACAGCTCCGGCCTGCGCCAATCCGAAGGGCGCGTCACCGCCGGCCAGTTCTCGTACAAAGGCCCGATCAGCAATCTGAATGCTCGCGTCACTGAGACCATGGCTCGATTTGATCAGGCCGGTTGGAAACTTTCGTCACAGACGTTGAGCGCATCCACGGCCAGCCTCATCTATCGCAAGGACAACCGCACTGTCCGCGTGGAGATCATTCAGAACGGCGTGCAGCCGAAGATGTCGACGGGCGTGCTGACAGTGACGTCGGACCCTGTGCCGGTCAGCGGTTAAACCAACGCAACACGGCTTCGGATGCAAGCGTGCCACTTCGAACAGCGCCATCGATGGAGCCATCCGTAACGTGGTCGCCGGCAACAAACATGCCGTCATCAATCTCCGTGGATGGTCGCGCGTGAATGTCTGCGGTGTGCTGACGTGGCAAGGCGCGCACGATGCGATCCATGCGCAGTAGGCGCCAGCCACGCATGGCACCAGTCCCAAACCAGCGCTCCATTTGCACCACCATGCGTGCGGTGAGGCTGGACATGCTTTCGGCCGCCCAATCCACGTCCACCATGGTGAGCGCAATGAGCGACTGACCCGCCGGCGCGTATTCAGGTGCAACGCTGGAGAGGCAGGCCGCGTGATTCACCGGGCCATCGCCGGTTCCGTCAAGAAAGAGCGTTGGTTGGTGCAGCGGCGCGGGCAATCGTCCAACGTCACACGCCCAGTAGAACGTGACGTTGGAGCACCACGCGCGCGCATTGATACGCGGATCAAGTGCGTGTGCTGCAGACATATCGGTGGCTAGCACGACTGCATCAAAGAGCGATTCGTTGCCGTTTGCAGTGCGCAGTGCAAATGACTTGCCGCGACGAACAACACTGCTCACGGGCTCGCGCAAGCGAATGCGTTCCGCTGGCAGCAATGCTGCGATTTGCTTGGGTATCTCGCCCATGCCCAGTGCGGGCACCACGGTCTGCCCGCGCGCGAAGGTAGAAAAGATGTACTGGAACTGACTGAAGTCAGTGCCCAGCGTGCGGTCAAGAAATACGCCGCCAAAGAAACTGCGCATGAAGCCATCAACCGTGGCAATGCCAAGGTCCATGCGGCGCAGCTCGTCGAGCGTGCTGCCAGCAGCAACGCCTGGCTTCAAGATGGGATGACGAACGGCTTCAAGTGCCATCGGTGCGAGGCGCGCGAAATCAAGCGCCATACCCGGACGGGCGGCGAGTCCACGAATTGCTGAGAGTGGATGACGAAGCGGATGCGAAATTTGCGTGAAACCACGGCCGTCGAAGACTTCCGCACCGGCACGGAAGGTTCGAAAGTTGAGGGGTGCATATTCAAGCAACTCACCCGCTGCGCGGTACGCAGTGAGATACACCTGAAAGCCTCGGTCAAGGCGGAATCCATCAACAATATCGGTACGGACGCGGCCGCCAACGGCGTCAGACGCTTCAAAGATGGTCCAGTCAACGCCGCGCTTCTGCAACGCGTGCGCGCAGGAAAGACCTGCAAGTCCGGCTCCGATGATCGCTGTGCAAGACATAGTGGAATCGTAGTGCGCGTGGATGCGTGCGGGGGATCAATGACTGCGGCGCAGCGCAGGTTGGCAGCCAACGGCTACGTGCTGCGTTCCGGCAGTGCGCTCGGTGTGGAAGTTGCCAGGCGGACAAATCCGCCGCCGCATTCGTGGCATGTTCCGGTGATTGCGGTGGGTGTTGTGGCGCGCAAGTCAAAGCCGCACCCAAGACAGGACGCGCCGCATCGATCGACGCGCGCTGCAATACGGCGTCGACATGCAGCAAGTCCGCACGCGCCGATCAGCGCCACCGTGGCGATATCCCCAAGAATGCGCGCGTCCGCGGGCAGCATCTGATACCAAGTATCGATGCGAAGTACAAAGTCACTGCGGAGCCGGAGCGTGGTGACCATGGTGATGAACGTGACGCTCAGTACAACCAACGCCACTGTTGAAAGCAGGATGGGTAGCAAGCATGCACTGAGTTCCGCACTGGCTTGTAGCGGGGCGATCGGCGCCCAATCGGTCGCGCGCTGTGTTGTTCCGCAGCGCGCGCACTGATTGATCATTGGGGTGGGAGTGCTGGGGATCGGTGAGCCGAAATTCGCGGGGGTGGTGCCGGCTGCGGCGGTGATGTGCGAAGAAGCTCCACACGCCAGACACGGTTGCTCGCTCATTGCGCGACGCACGCGCGCGCGGACCCCTGCTTCCCACAGTGCGTGCACGCCAACGGCCATTCCTAGAATGCCTCCGATGAATCCGTACTGCCACGGTTGTGGTCCCTTGCGTATGAACCACGAATCAAGCAAGACGCCAAGCGGCGCGCCCGCCGCAAATCCAAGCGCAGCCACGGTGGCCAAGTGCAGCCACGCGGTCGGTTGTACGAACAGCAAATCAGCGGCAATGCTGCGCCGTTGAGAAATGAGCCGCGCAGCATCCGCCCCAACCGGTCGCGCGGCCATACAGAACGCCAGAGCGATGACGATGCCAACCACATCAGCGCCCCAGTCATCAAGATCAGCCGAGCGGCCGAGTTGCGGGATCATCTGCAATACCTCGTCCAGCGCTGCGAGGGCCAGCATAAAGAGCAACGACCACCACAGTGACCGCAACCATCGCGTGTAAACAAACAGCGCTGCAAGAACGCCAAACGCAGCCGCATGAATCAACTTATCGATGGGTGATTCGCCCGAACCAAGCGACAAGCGCGGCCACAGCGTGGTGACAAGAACAAACACAAGCGCAACGATCCATGCAATCCGGATGTTGCGGATGGCAAGTGCTGCAGGCGTGCCGAGTGGCAATACGCGAAGGTCCGTCATGGGCGCGTCAGAGGCTCAGTCCGCCAGATCGCAACGATCGGCGAGCGGGGCGCTTGGTCGGCTTTGCAAGCTTTGTGGACTTGGATGCTTTGGCTGACCGCGCTGGCTTGGAGACTCGCGCACTCTTGGACAGCTTTGCCCGCGTGGCCGTGCGTGCAGCCTTGGCGGCTTTCACCGCTCGTGTCGCGCGCGCTGCCTGGGAAGCGATGGCCTTGGCAGCCTTTGAAATCGTTGCCTGTGCGCGTTTCACGGGCTTGGCAGACTTCGTGGCGACCTTGGTGGCACTTGCTTTCTTGGCAATCTTGGGTGCGGTCTTGAGTGAGGTCTTGGCAGCCTTCGCCGATTTTTTAGCAACTTTCAAGGACGCGGCTGGCTTCTTTGACTTCCGTGCCGCTCCGCGTGCTGCACTCACTCCGCGCTTCGTCCCCTTGGTTGCCTTGCGCTTCCGGGGTACGGCGGCAACCGAGTCATTGCCGCCCACTGCCGCGCCATCGAACGAGCCGTGCGGCAAGCCCCAACCGATCAGCAACTGCTCGGCAATGCGGCGATAGTCGTCAGCGCCCGGGCACTTTGGGGCGTAATCAAAGATGGTCTGGCCAAACGATGGCGCCTCGGCAAGTTTGATGTTGCGGCGCACGGGTGGATCAAGCACCGTAGCGGTGGACCACGGCACATCCATCCCGCGGAATTGCGCCAGTTGTGATTCGATCTCACCAATGACTGCGCGCGCGTGACTTGATGAACCGTCGTGCATGCACAGCAGAATGCCGGTGACGCGAATGGTTGGATTGAGCCCCTGCGAAATCAAATGCACGGTCTGCAGCAGTTTCTCAAGCCCACGCAGAGGCAAGTAGTGCGCCTGCATCGGCACGAACACTTCGTCCGCAACGGTAAGCGCATTGACACTCAGGACGCCCAGACTTGGCGGACAGTCGAGCAGTACCACATCGTAATTTCCGTAGACAGGCTCGAGCTTGGAGCGCAGTACGGTTTGCATGCCTTCTTGCTGCGCAAGTTCACCTTCAACAAGCGCCAGTTCCGTAACGGCCGGAATGAAATCCAGTCCAGGACGCGCTGTTTGCACTGCGTCTTCGAGGCGACATGTTGGGTCAAGCAGCAGATCGCGAATCGTTCGCTGTTCCGGGCCGCTTTCAACGCCAAAGTGCAGCGATAGATTGGATTGCGGATCAAGATCAACCAGCAGAACTCGCTGACCATAGCGCGCAAAGGCGGCGCCAAGATTCACGGTGCTAGTGGTCTTGCCTACGCCACCCTTCTGATTGAGAAGCGCTATGACGCGTGGCTTGCGCGCGGGCTCGCTCGCTTCCAGCACGAGCGATGGATGCAATACTGGCTGCGGTTCGTGCGGTTCTTCGTGCATCGGTGCGCGAGTATAGATCGCCACCTGCCACTTGCTGCTTTAGCGGCCCAAGTTGCCCCAGAGTCCCAGATCAACCAAGATTGGCGGGGCGCTTGGCAACCACGCGGGCCGCGAAAGTCCAGCACATTGCCGCGGCTGCGCTGGACCGGGTACGCGCTCCACCGAGAGCAACAACGGTCGCGCGCCCGGGGTTGGGGTACCGAGCCACTTCTCAGGGATCTCGACGCGCGCGCGCCACCGATCGGTCCACGCCATGAAACCGACGGCAACCCCGTCGTCATCGCCCACTTTCATCTCCAGCGCGCCATCGCCAGTGATCCGCAAGACACGCGATGGGTCACTGGCATCGCCAATCCGCACGATGACCTCATCGCGCTCTGGGGCCGGTGCATCCTGCGGGCGGAACGCTTCGACAAACAACTCCCATCGGCCAGCGCGGCAGCGTAACGATGCGGAAGTCTGCCACGCGGGAGCGATCGGTTCGATCGATGACGATTGAATATCTGCCAGTGACAGCGGTGGCATAAATGCACCGAACGCCAACGCTGGTGGCTTGACCGGATATTCGCGCCCACCCACCATCAACTTCATGTGCGCTTCGCCATCGGTGGCTTCCAGTGATTCGGTGCGCGTGCGATCGTTGTTGTAGGCGTCGGCACTTGGCTGCAGTGGCGGTCGATCAACCCAGGCGCGCGCGATGCGATGCGGTGGCACCACCAACGCCGAAGTGCCGGATTCGCCAGCAGATCCACTCCAGGAAAGATGCAAAATTCGCTCGCCGGAAGTGGGGTTCGCAACGGCAAGCCTGACGCGGTCGCCGCAATCCTCTTCAACCCACATGGTGCACGTCCAACGACCACGTGCCCAAGTCAGTGCGGCCTCAACTACCTCGGCGTTGTTGCGCTGATGATCAACCAGTAACGCCAGCAGCGTTCGCAGATCCTCCGGGCGCACCACCCACGCGGCCACGGATCGCGCGTAATCCGGGTCTTCTACTACACCAGCAAGAAGATCACTGAGTTCATCATGCACACCGCGGCTGGTGGCGCGCACGCGTTCGAGCGCACCGAGCCACAGACTCTGCACATGACGCGCCCACAGCTTTTCAGCAGTACGCCCGCGCGGCTCGCCGATGCGTGCGCCCTGGCGTTCGGCAATCAATGCCCAACGCCAGAATTCAAACGGAGTGTTGGGGTCGGGGCGATCATCCGAAATAGTTGCTGGGACAAACAACACCGGGGCGTCGGCGCGCACGCGTTTGGGCGCGGGCAACCAATGCGCGGTCATGGTCACACCGCCAATTTCAATGGAGCCTTCGCCCGATGCAGGAAGTTCCACCATGGCAAAGATGCCACCAAGCGTCTCTGGTTCGGGTGTTTCGGGCAGCTCAGAAACCAGTGCAACATCAACCTGCGCGGGCGCGCGCGTCCATGAACGCAATCCATCATCGGGGCGCGGCGCGATGAGTACCAAGGTCGCTTGCGATTGCAGTGCGCCAATCTTGACAGGAATGCGTGCGGGCCACTCAGAAAGCGCGGTGCGTTCCAAAGCGATGGCCGCCACGCCGCCTGGTGTGCAGACGACGGAATCGAAACGCGGGCGAATATCACGGGCCACCGCGACAGGCGTGAGGAATGCAACAGCGCACGACGCGAGAAACGCCACCACGCGCACAGACGCAGTGTTGCGCCAATTCCCAGCGCGCGCGATCGTCATGCAAACAGTTCGGAATCGCACGCGGGGCTACTGCGCCTTCTTGGCGCGGCGCATGAGTTCATCGATGCGATCGCTAAAGCCAGGTTGCGAGGCACGCAGCACGGGAGCGGCCGATCGGTCCACAGCATCGGGAGATGGCGGACCCATGGGTTCAGGAGAGCGCGCGGGGTACGAAATGTCTTCGTCGGGTGCGCGCACAGCTTTAGCAGTCGCGGGCGCATCGATTCGGCCATCGATACGCGCTGATTGCGTGACGGCAGCGCGACCATCGATCGGCGTTCCATCAATCCGCTGCACGCCGCGCATGCTGGTCATGGCTGTGGAGGGTCTCTTGGAGTAATCGCCGTGATCGTCATGAATGAAGTTGATATCGCGAACACCGGTACTGGGGATCACGCGGAAATCAGGTCGGCCGATATAGAAGATCGTGGCGGCCGGGACGACTGCTTTGAGAGCGCCCTTCTTCTGCGGGTCGCGGATGTACGCGGACTGACTGAACACCGCGTAGAGCGCGCCGTTGGTGCGCATCATCAAGTCGTCGCGACCGGGCACTGCATAGAGGCGTTCGAACCCGTGCGGCGAAAGATCAACCTGCATCACGCGCGACGAGGTGGAAAGCGAATTGCGATCGCCGACCTTCTGATCAATCAATGTGGGATTGTCGGACGCGGAGATGCGTCGAACATCCTGCGCGGCGGTGGCGGGAGCAAGCAGCAATGTCAGACCACACGCGAAGGCGAGTGTGGAAGCGCACGGGGTGAGCGTTGGGTTCGGCGTCACCGCGGCGCGGTCGCAGGGGATGGAATCAACGCGTGACATCAGCACCACCATATCGGCTGCCGGCATGCGCTGGAACGACCGAAGTGGTGGCGGAAGGCAGAAAAAGCACTCCGGATGCCGTTTCCACCTGAATTCCAAGGCGGGGATCCACTGAGCGAACCATGCCTGTAACGCTTCCATCAGGGGTGTTAAAGGCGCAGGAACGGCCAGTGAGGCGGTCGAGCGTGCAGTACGTCCGATAGATGCTCTCGATGGGCTCTTGGAACGCAATGTCCACGCTTCGGGTCAGCGCATCAAGGACGGCAAGGCGATCGGTGTGAACGCCCAACCGCGCGAGGCTGGTGGCGTGCGCGTCAATATCGGCATGGAAGGAATCTTGTCCAACATTGATGCCAATTCCAACCAGCGCGAGGCCGGCGGTGCGTTCCACCAGAATGCCAGCGATCTTGCGACCGTCCACCACGATGTCGTTGGGCCACTTGATGCCGCTCGCGTCGCCGGGCAGGAAGCTGCGCACTGCACGCGCGGTTGCAACGGCGCTGCGCATGGCAAGCGATTCCGGCGCGTCATCGGGGAGCGCGAAGGTGACGGCAACACCGGCGGCGTGCGTGTCTTCCCAGGCGCGACCAAGTCGACCGCGGCCGGCAGATTGTCGCCAGGCGGTGACGAGCGTGCCAACGGGAATGCCGGCGGCGCGAGCGTGATCTTGCGTGCTGCCGGTTTCGCGTAGGACGATCACGGTGCGGAGGAGCGTGCATGTGCTTGCCACGGTTGCCTCAAGGGCATTAGGCCACGATTCGATCGGGATATGCGGGACATGCGGGTTTTGCGGGGCGGTCACGGCGCTCATGGTATAGAACTGCTTCTATGCCAAGCATCTTCACACGCATCATCAATGGTGAAATTCCCTGCCACCGCGTCTATGAGGACGATCAGGTGATCGCGTTTCTGGACATCGGCCCGGTGTCGCGCGGCCATGTGTTGGTGGTTCCGAAAGAGGAGCGCGTACGGCTGGATCAGTTGAGTGATGCGAGTGCCGCGGCGCTCGGACGCGCGCTGCGCATCGTCGCGGCAGCGGTGGTGAAGGCAACGGGATGCGTTGATTACAACGTGCTGCAGAACAATGGAGCCGCGGCGCATCAAGCGGTGATGCATGTGCACTTTCACATCATTCCGAAGCACGCGGATGGAAGCGGGCTCGGTGTGAAGTGGAATGCGGGCAGCGCGCCAGCGGATGCGGCGGAATTGGCGGCGGCGATCAGCACATCCGTGCCGCGATAGGTGGTTACCGATTGCTGGTAGATCGCTCAACCGATAGCGCGAACCAGTCACTCATTAAGTTTGGTATCGATCTGCTTCGCGGCGTCCACCGGGTTCTCGGTATCGATCTCACTCTCGCTCTCGCCCTCGCCTTCACCCTCGACCTCATCTTCATCGCCCGGATACTGCGCCTCGGGGAGCGTCCATGGGACCGTGCTTCCTTTGGGCGCTTCACGCCCGGCGAGCAATATGACGGATGCCATCGCTGCGCATGCCGCGGCGATCCACGCGCGGCGTAGTCGGCGGTCATCAAGCGCTAGGACTGGCAGCACCCACATAGCCCCCACCAAGAGGGTCAGCGTCCATCGGCTCACCAGCAGAATCCAAGTGGAAGCGGAGTAGCCCAATCCGGCGAGCGGAGCGCGGACGCTCCACCACATGACTGGCATGATGACAACAAGTACCCAGCCAAGCACCGTGCACCACCAGAGCAGCCGCGGTGCCGGTCGCCATCGGTTGCCTTTGCCATCGTCCGGCATCAGCCACGCGCTCACTACCACCCACACCACTAACAACGCTGCGGAAATGCGGCATACCAAGGCAGTGATCCACTCCAACTGCGTCGAGGCGTCGTAGTCCATCTTTGAGAGCAGCGGGACATGCACGTAATAACGAATCTCGACCAGCGCCTCAAAGATGGCGATGGCGACGCATACCCATGCGAGCGCGCGCATCAGCCGCTGCGGTGCCAGCATGGCGAGCGGCGTTACTACCGCAAGCGTCATCCATGCGCACTGCGCGCGCAGGAGCACATTCCCCACCGACATGATGGCCGTGGTGTTCGAGTCCGAAGTGCCGTCAGCAACGGTATGCGCTAGCAATGTGATCCACGCCAATACGCTTGCAGCCACAAGCGCCGTGCGACATACGACCGACGTGGCGCCGCGGATACGGATGACCGCGATTGCCGTTACAAGAGCAAGCACTACTGGTAAGGCAAGTGACCAGACGAAACCGCTGCTCAATGCATATCGCTCTGTGGTCTCGGGGCCCATGGGCGAGATACCGCGGCTTGGATTCCCCGGATTGAGCGCTAGTAACCGCGCGCCCCATGTCCACGCCAACATCCACTCGGCATAAAACGCAACGAGCGGAACTCCAACGAGCATCATGTAGATACCGAGGTCGCACCACGCGCATGGCGGCGTCAGCCCCGCACTCAGGGCACCGATCTGCCGAACTGCTCAACGCACGCAGATCAAATCCGCAGCACGGGCACAACTCAGAAGGAGTGGTGGTTGACATGTGCGACAACACTATCAGGTCAAATCACGCGGCGCCCTGCCCGAGCGCTGACTTCAACTGACATCGCCTCAGAGGCAGAATAAATGGGGACAGTGGTGAACGGCACCTATTTACGGCCAGATGCCGCGGAGGTCGTAGACGCGAGCGATCTGTTCGAGCGCTGCGCAGCTGGCTGCGGTGCGCAAGTCGCATTCGTAGCGGTGTCGCGCCAGCTTCACGCGGCGTGAGGCGGCGATCATTGTTTCCGCCAACGTCTCGCGCACCTGCGTTGCAGTCCATGAGATGGCGGAGCGATTCTGTAGCCACTCAAAGTAACTCACCGCTACACCGCCGCCGTTGCAAAGTATGCCAGGCAATACTTCAATGCCGCGCTGCAAGAAGATGCTGTCCGCGTCCGGCGTCACCGGCGCACTGCCCATTTCGGCGACTGCGCGTGCACCCACAATTTCTGCAACTTCACTGGTGACCATCTGTTCGAGCGCAGCAGGGACGAGCACGTCACATGGCAACTTCCAGAAGTCAGCGGCTGAAACACACTCACCACCGTGGAAGCCGTCGAGCGAATCATGCACGTCCAGGTGGTCGATCAGGTCGTCCGGATCAAAGCCGCGGAGGTTCACCACCGCACCACTGCGATCCAGTACGCCAACCAGGCGGGCGCCTGAGCGACACAACGCCAGCGCTGTCGAGCGACCAACATTTCCGAATCCAGCGATCGTGAAGGAGAGTGAACTTGGGTCAATCCCCATGTCGGGAAGCATTTCGCGCAACACTTCCACCAGGCCAAGCCCGCCGGCACTGGCGCGGCCAATGATGCCGCCCGCTTCCACTGGCTTACCAGTGGCAACGCGGTGCGCGTCGGCACGCGAATGCGTGGCACCCGTTTGCGCGTAGGTATCTGCAAACCAAGCCATGACCTGTGGGTCCGTGCCAACTCCGGGGCCAACAACATCATGGTCTGGGCCAATTTGCTCAGAAATCGCCCACGCAAAGCGCCGGGTCACGCGCTCAAGTTCATCACGCGTGAGCTCGCGGTTGCTGCATTCAACACCACCGTACGCGCCACCAAATGGCAGGCGCAGCAGGCTGCACTTCAGCGTCATCAGAATGGCGAGCGCGCGCATGGAATCGGCATCAACTCCCGGATGGAAGCGCAAGCCGCCCTTGAATGGACCGAGCGCGGAATTGTGCTGCACGCGCCAGCCACGGAATAGTCGGTGTTGGCCGTCGTCCATCAGCACGGGAAAGTTCACTTGCACTTCGGAGCGCGGCTGCGAAAGGATCAACTGGTGATGATGCTTTAATCCAACAATCTCCGCCGCCGAAAGCAAGTGCTCAAGCGTCTGGTGAAAAATGTTGGATGGATCACGGTCAATGCCCAGATCCTCAAAGACCACACGCTGATTCTGCACTGTGGCAGGGGTGCGGTCGGTGGCTCGGCGTTTTTGATTGCGCTTCTCAGGCATGGAGAGCTCGATTTCTCTGATGGTTAAGGCATGAAGCGCACACGTCGCGCGCATTCATGCAAACACTTAGCGAACGAATGTCACGCGACCCCAGAACTGCGGAAGGTGCATATCAACGGCCCACTGCGGACTCCACACCCAATTGTCTTCCGGAAGACCGGCGCGTTTGGCATACGGCCCAGCACCGCCGGGCGCGGAACGAGCCGCGGCGTTGGGTGTGGCAAGGCGCACACCAGCAGCGTCAAGCGCTTCGTGATTGTGGCGCCATTGCACACGAGAGAAATTGATGCGCCACGTCTCGCCTAGTTTCGGCGCGGCGGCTGCACGAGCGCGCTCGCCGAAGGCACGTTGATCCGTCGGCAACGCATCAATGCGCCCGTCTACCGGCGGCACAAATGCCTTCCACGGAATTGCCATCATCACTGTCCACGATTGGTCGACATCGCGCGGATCATCGGGCGTTCCCTTGAACGACACCGACTTGGCGAACGCGCCAGTGACATCCCACTCATGAATCGCTGGCGCGCCTTCGCGGTACGGTCGGTGCAGGAACAAATCAAACACCGTGCCACGCGCGTTGATTTCAATCTCGTAGTACTCACGACCGTCACCGTTTGGATCGATAAATACTTCGAAGTCATTGTCGTGGAAGACAATCTCATCGTGCACGGCAAGCGTGGACCAGATGTCTGGCTCCATCAGCTCCGCACCGACGTAGAGAAATGACTCGTCCCACAGCATCTTCACACGCGTTCGGTACGCGGGCGCTGGCTTGACGGAACCCTCGATGTCTGTGAAGTCCTCCGTCCACGGTGCGGCTGCCCATGCTCCGCTTTCCAATGATCCACCGAGCGCAACGCGCGACATGCGGCGTCCGTCGCTGGATGCACCGGTCGCGCCGGCAACACCCGCGAGCGCAGGTGCGAACGGAGCTTGGTACGAACGCGGCTCCGATAGCGGCTTGGCCACTACCGGCGGCTGCCACACCGCGCACGACGCGCCAGCGATCAGCGCGATTGACGCGGTGACTGCCAGTGCGAAGCGCGCGGTGCGGGGCCGGTTCACTTGCGCTTTCCAGCCTTTGGAGACTTGGACTTGGCGGGCTTCGACTTTGCTGACTTCGACTTACCCGACTTTGACTTGGCTGCAGACTTCGAGGACGCAGCCTTCGCGCCCTTACCCTTGCCCTGCTTGGGCGAGGTTCCAAGTTCCACTGCCACCTTGGCCGCAGCCAAGCGCGCCACCGGAACACGGAACGGCGAGCAGCTGACGTATGCCAGGCCCACCGACTCGAAGAACCGGATACTGGCCGGATCGCCACCATGCTCGCCGCAGATGCCCAGCTTGATGTCCGGGCGCGTCATGCGACCGCGCTTGCAAGCGATATCAACAAGCACGCCCACGCCACCAACATCGATCGATGCAAATGGGTTGTCCTTGATGATCTCGCGCTCGCTGTAGCCAGGCAAGAAGCTGCCAGAGTCGTCGCGGCTCATGCCGAGCGCCGTCTGCGTCAGGTCATTCGTTCCGAAACTGAAGAACTGCGCGGTTTCAGCAATCTGATCCGCAGCAATGGCAGCGCGCGGTAGCTCAATC
>Ga0209296_1000896_pt1 | contig 24462 bp, 23 predicted proteins | sample S_130206_EF_Meta_FD_187319 | JGI IMG/M metagenome (GOLD analysis project Ga0209296, IMG submission 187319) | Freshwater microbial communities from Lake Simoncouche, Canada to study carbon cycling - S_130206_EF_MetaG (SPAdes) (version 2) | ecosystem: Environmental > Aquatic > Freshwater > Lake ...
GGCTGCAGGTGTAGATGCAGATGAAAAAAGAATAAAAGACTTTCGTCCAATTTGGTGGCTCAGCACTCGCGGAAAAGATATCGGCGGGTTAAGGATGACCGATCAATGTTTAGATTTTCTAATTGATAAAGCAGAAATTAAAATCTATAAAATAGATATTCCAAAAGAGCTTACTATAAGTTCGCAGGTACTTGTTTGGCTTGATCAATATCTAGACACTCCATTCCATTTAACTAAAAAACACATAACTGTAATATCTGAAAAAGCAGCATTTGAGCTTTATCTATTTTCAGGCGATGTTAAGAAGTTTGGCACTGCAAGATCTTTAGCAAAAAGACTGCGCCAAGAATCCACCTCCGAATAATAACACTATATAAATATTTCACCATGTTCGATCTAAACCCTTTAGAAGTTTTAAACAAACGATCACTATCTCATATTCCTCCGCATTTTGCGAAGTTTAAAATTGATGATAGAGGAGTTAGTTTTGGCAGCGATAATCTAGAAAATTGGATCCGTAATCGATTAAAAGGTCGGTACGCAATTGCCAAACAGCCTACTATTGACAAAGACGAACATTTAAAAACAGCCACGTTTGTGGCTTTTGAAGATCAAAAAGAACTAACATACTTTATGTTAGCCTGTCCACATTTAAGGAGAAACTAATGGACCAACAAGAAAGCAAAGTATCACCGGGCGCTCCAGTAGAGCCAACCACTGCACCAGCTGCCGAAGCTAATGGTCAGGGCGGGGCAGATCTTAACATCAATGATCTTGCAGCATTGCGTAGTATCATTGATGTAGCAAGTTCACGTGGAGCATTTAAGGCTGCTGAGTTAGAAGCTGTAGGTAAAATTTATAATAAACTTAACACTTTCCTAGAGTCAGTGACTGCTAAAAAGGAATAATATGGCTAATCCAGTTAAACACGTTGGCAGGATCAAAAACACTGGAGTTAAAGTAATTACAGTGTTTAGAACCCTTCCGGGAGAATCAGACTCAGCTTTAGTGATTCAAGTTAATCAACTTAAAGATGAATACCATGATGCAATTATGCAATTGCTTGAAACTGATCAAGCACAAGAAGCATTTGAATTTGGAGAGATGTTATTTATTCGTCATTTCCCAGATGGGCGTCCAATGCTATCAGCATTACAACAAGACGGAAGATTGCAAAAAGTATCTACTAGCGATGTTTTAATGACTCCGACTGTTAATGCTTCTGTTCCGTTGGATCAATTAAATGTTCTAATTGCTGAACAGAAGAACTGTGCTGTTGACGAATTATGCAATTTTGTCAGCGGAGCACAGGCTAATGCTCAGGCTAAGAAAGCACAAGAAGACAAGAAAAATTCTGCGCCAACTACCGAAGCAGTTTCTGCGCCCGTAAGAGCTCAGGCAGCACCCGATGCTGTTCTTACAGATACAGACATTGCCAAGAGTTATCGTAGTCAAGCTGATTCAATGTACAAAGAAGCTGCAAGACTTCGTAAAGAAGCAGATGCTTTAGATCCTCCAAAGAAGAAAGCCACTGCAAAAACATCTGAAGAGGCTGGTGTCTAAGGCATTATTCAAACCGCCCAGACATTTGGTTAAAGAATGGCCAGAGGTCTTTGAGGACCTCTACATGAATACAATGCCTGTAGCCTATCTGATACTTTTGCGGTTAGAATTTACTAATGGTCGGATATGGGAAATCAATGTTCAAGAGCAATTGGCAAACGCCGAAGCTGACGAAATTGCTAACAAGCTCTTGAATATATTTCAGGAGTATAGGAATGATATTAAAAAGATAGATTTTCAAATGGATGTAGAACGTTTAAAAAACGACATCCAGGAAAGTTCTAAAAATCTTTTATGAAATATGATTCTGTTGAGTCAATAACACGATCAAGCATAATTTTTTTAAAATCTAAAGTTTTATAATGATAGAAATTATGTTTGATCGTGTTGTTCCATTTATAAATTGCAGTTCGTCTACTTTCAGGATCTTGCACACACCAATTTCTTAAAGATTGGTGAAACTGTAAAAATCGGTTGCTGTCATCGGCAATATCATCATAACTTTGATCAAGGCCGTCAAAGTCAGTTATAAATCCCCAGCTTCTTAATTTTCTTAGAGTGCCGCTTTGCCCTAATATCACAAAGGGATGACCTACTAATAACGGTCTAAATGTTTTTTCAGTAATGAACAATCCGCCTGTTTGATTAAAATGACTTTCAGTTACAACTGTTAGTTGACTATTTTCATATATTTCAAGATTGTTAATTAAGTTTGGTACTTGGTTCACTAGATCTGCTACATCTACAGTCTTGGGATAGTTAGCTGTTAATACAGATTTATAATGATTGTATTCTACTGTTTGGTATATCGGTGTATCAATACTGTGTGTACTAAACCAAGCTCCACCGCTTACTAGACCTTGTAATTTATTCTCAGCAAGAAAATATAGATGTTCTGTTCTATGATTTCTATGAGCACGGTTTAAACTATTAAAAGGTAAGCAATGATCTTTTATAGTAACAGGCTGTGTTAAATGTACAGAATTGTTTGAAGTTTTTCCGTCCCACTCGATTCCTTCTTGAAATTCTATTAGTTCATCTTGATTATGTTGATTACACCAGTCTGCATATTGTTGTCTTGCATTCAAGTTACCGGAAATTATTAGTAGTCCGTGTTTTGGCAACCTTAATAGTTTAACAGTATTGTGCAAATGCAAGAACCCATCAAAATCTTCTTTGGTAAAATTGTCTCCCTCTACAATTGACAAAATAACAATTCTTAATTTTTTATTTTTAACAGCAGAAATAACTTTACTTCGAATATCTAATAAAATATTTGAACTAGGCTTCGATATTTTTGCACACCAAAGACTAGGTATTTTGCTAACTTCAATTAGATATATTCCTGGAGAATCATAGCTATCAGAATATACAGGTGTAAAATCTGACTTTAATAAACTTTCTTTTAATTCCTGTAGGGTTCTTACATTGTTAATTTGTTCTATATAAGAAAGATTAACGTTGTTGCAATCATCAAAATAACAAAGCATTATAATCCTCTAGAAAGTATAACTCCATTATTGCCCGAATAGACTATTTTGTAATTATGAATCAATAAAAAGGGAACTACCGCGCCAGACTTACCTATGTATATTCCTGCAGACTCAACATACGGTGTATCGTCACAGATAATCAAAGATTGTTCTGCCATATAGGGTAAACAATTGATCATTTGTTTAAGATGTTCAACCTGACTGCCTAAATTTGACCATTGAATATTATATTTGATATACTGTTCTTTGATCCTGTCAGCATTAAGTCCTGGATTAGACCAATCATAGTTGTCTAAATATAAAACTTTTATTTTTTTATTTAATGTTGGCAGAACTTCTTTAGCCCAGGTAGCGCCGTCTCTAATTTCCCATCTTATGTTTTCTAGATGAGTAAATTTATGTTTAACTTCGTCAACAATGTCAACAGTATAAAAAGGTAATTCTGTTCCCACAGACAATCCATTAAAAAACGGTGTTGACCCTTCGTCGCGGTCGCTGCCTATTTCTAATATTATATCTGTGTCTTTATTATAAGACAGCTGTTCTAAGTAAGGTTGAGCATTAAGATGAAAGTTTGACATTATATAAATTGACTACGATGCGGGGGAGTTTCATGCGTAGCATTACTACTATAATAAAACTGAATAAAATTTTGTCTTGTTACATTTTCAGGGCAAGTTAAAGGATTAGGGTGTCCGTGTATTAGGCGTTCATCATAATTCCAAATAGCTAATCTGTTAGGCTTGGGTGCAATTTTAACTAGACATTGAGTTTTATCAAAATCCCAAAATTCTAGATCGCCGCCCCAACTATCGTCCCATTCAGAATTCATATACAATATTATATTAACACGACGGGTAAGTCTAAGCTGCTCATTCCAATTGAAGTCATTATGCAGACCCAGGCTGTTTCCGCTAGATACACGAGTAATGCCGCCGCCACGATAGTGTGGATCACCTACTAGTTTGTCAATGCCTGTCAGCTGCTCTATCCAGTTGAGAAATTGGGCTCCTTGAAAACTGTAGGCCATTGACTGTATTCTAGGAGTGCTGGTAAAGTTCCTACACTCTTTTCTATAACTTGTTCCGTTGCTGAACACAGTCCAATCAGTTTCCTGAAGGAAATCAACTTCAAAACTCAAGGTGTTGAATAGTTCTTCTGGTAGAAAATTGTCTATGATCGTATAAGGAACTGGAGAACCCGCAGCATGGCTTACTGCTAATTCAGCAGGGCTGTAATGCTGATTCAATTCATTAAAGAATTTGTATATTTGACTGTGGCTCAAAATGACTCCTTAAAAATTCAAACGATGTATTGTGTGATTTATTGTCTTTCTTAGAAAGCAATATTTCACGGTTTTTAGTTGCGATTAAACGACAATTAAACAACAGATCGTCGTATTGATCTTTTGGTAATTCTGATATTCTTTTTATTTCTGCAACTATCATACTCAGTCTTTTGTGATTATCTTCTTCGAGATCGTATGATTCGTTTATATATGGACTAAATGTTTTAAATCCTAGACTACGGAAGTCTTCTAAGAAGTATGCTGTAGAAAATGCAATAAAGGGCTTGCCGCAGGCAATGGGCTTATTGGTTTTTTCTGTTATACTGCTTGGCGCTAGATCTCTTAACTTGCCCTTACTGATATCTACATAATAAGACACATCGTAGTGTGTTTCTACTAGAATATGAAAATCTGCGTTTAGGATTGCATCGTAGGTTACATCACCCCATTTGTTTAGAACATTGTCGTTAACATCTAGTGCATAAGGCACTCCGGATAACCAAGTGTCTACCGTGGAATCTATTTTAAAATTCAGTGCCGTTAGATCTTTGGTCATTGTGTCTTTGTCAAAGTATCTAACTTCACCATAGGGGAATATGTTGTAAAAACTATATCTGAAGTCTTTTAATAGATCCTGCTGCGCCAGTTTAGCATATAGGTGCAGTCTCCAAGGACGATAATTTCTACTTAGCATACTGAATTTGTGTTCAGTGTGTTGATTATCGTGTATCTGTGTTTTTGCCAATAGATCGTTAAACACTCCAATATTAACTCCGTAGACTGCTAGTTCAGTTAGTCTATCAGTTAAGAATTTCCTATGAACTTCGTCCATGACAATTATATACAGCTTTGCTGGATGAATGTTTTTTTCTACAATTACTTGTTTGATATCGTGTGCTAGTTTATATGTAAATGTTTCGTTGCAATTTTCGTAGATAAATCTAGCAGTGGGATCTGTTCGTAGATGATCCCAATGTTTATTTTCCATACTGTCTATTAGGCCAACGCCTTCATGTAAATCATAATAATAATGGAAATAGTAAATTGTATCGGGCGCACATTCGCACTCGGATAATGGGGCCACAATATTTTTGTTTATTTTTAGATCATAGACCTTGCCTGTTTTACTAAAAATCTTTTTTTGACTTTTAATCCAGGCATAGGTCTTTTCTAGTCCGTACTCTAGTGTGTCAGCAGGGGCCCACCCTAATACGCCTTTGATATAATCATTATGGCTGTTGCGACCCATTACTCCTTGAGGACCAGGAATGTTTTTAATTGAAATATTTTTTCCGGCAATCTTAGCAATTAACATTACAAGATCATTAATGCTAATCATTCTTTCACTGCCAAGATTAAGAGGTCCTTGAGTTTCTCCGTTAACTATTTTATGTATACCTTCAATGCATTCGTCAATGTACATAAAACTTCTAGTTTGATTACCTGGCCCCCAAACTTCTACTTCGCCTGTGCTTTCAATTATCTTGCGGCAAAGTGCTGCTGGTGCTTTTTCTCTACCATCACACCAAGATCCAAGTGGTCCGAATACATTGTGTAGTCTAGCAATACGAACAATAAAATGATAATTTCTAGCATAGCTTAGGTATAGGCGTTCACTGAATAGTTTTTCCCAACCATACTCGCTGTCTGGTTCTGCAGGATATGCACTTTCTTCGCTGCACAGAGGGTTGTTGGGATCTAATTGATTATATTCGGGGTACACACAGGCGCTGCTGGTATAAAAAACTTTAAATACTTTTTTCTTAACCATCTCATTGAGAATATTAAGATTTATTGTGGCACTATTATGCATGATATCAGCATCGTTATCGCCGGTGCTAATAAACCCTGCACCACCCATATCTGCTGCTAGTTGATAGATACACCAAAGTTCTTCTATTACAACTTTAGCAACATCGTCTTGATTACGGAGATCAACAATGTGAAATTCGTCTGCATCTGTTTTACTAAATGAAGGATATTTTAAATCAGCACCTATAACATAATATCCTTGTTGCTTTAAACTAGTTACTAAATGAGTTCCAATAAACCCACCAGCTCCGCATACTAATACTTTTTTCATTATTTTTCCTTTTTCTTTAACAATGTTAAAGATCCAACTGTTTTTACCATTTCAAAGTTATTTAATTTAACCAGTTGCTGTATATTTTTTTCTACATCAGGACAAAATTCATTGTGATCATGTATTAACAACAACCCGCCTATTTTTATAAATGAAGACCAACGATTAAGATTATTATGTAATACAGGATCAAAATGTGTACCATCTTCAAAATATAAATCTATTTCTGTGTTCCAATCGTTAAAATCGGACCGTGCATTACCGCATAACACTTCTACATTATTATACTTAGACAATATATCTTTAACTCTTTTATATTCAATGTTTATTAGATCCGTGCTTTCTCCGTTAACTGAAAATAAATCAACTGTATAAATTTTAATGTTAGGATTAGCTAGAGCCATTATTGTTGCCGATCCGCCAACTGCTGTTCCTATTTCAAATACTATTGAATCTGGAGGAATACCTGAAACTATTTCTTTTAAGAATATTATTTCAGGAACAGTCATCATAGCATCATATTCCATATTTTTCCAAAAAGGCATCTATCTCAATGTCCTGCATTGTATTTAAATGAGCTGCATTATAGTCAACAATATTTTTAACTGCATAGGTAAAATCAATCTTTACATGATCAGGCCAACTGGCAATTGATGCAATAGTATTCATAATCATTTTAAAACGCAGTTTATCGTCTTTTTCAAGGTCGTAACTTTCGTCCCAAAATTCTCCAAAAGTTTTAAATCCCATATCTTTTACATGTTGTAAACTTCCGGCAGCTCCTAATAATATAAAAGGCTGCATAAAGGCGATAGGTTTATATGTTTTTTCTGTAATATGTATAATTTTATTAAAGAAATATGTTTCAGTAACAATATTAATTAAAGAATCGTTGTAAAGATGTTGTACAGGATCAACACTATCCTCCATAGGGTATCGACTAAAATTAGGATTATCTAATACTAATGGTAATAATTTATCGGCGGCTAACACATCCTCGCTGGTTAACTCCATATCTGAAAATCGAGTTAAAAGATATTTGCAATTTTCAACAAATGATCTATTAGCTTCTGGTTGAGTTTTATCCATACTATAGTAACATTGATTGATTAAACCATATTGAACCATTGCTAGGTACAACATTAGTCGATGATCATTATATCTTCTATTAAAACACAAGAATGTTTTTTTACGGGGTCCGGGTTGATATTTTAATATTAACGAGTTTTTTATTGCTGGGCCAACATTACATTTATCAATTCTAAACACTGGAAAATATTCCATTTGTATCTCAGGCAGTTTGTGATTTCTACGACAATAATCTTCATATACTTCAGTACCGTTGTAACAATTACTTAGATAGATTACCTGTGTCAATGGAAGACCTTTAGATATAAAATAATCAGATAGATGATTTAAAAATTCGTCGTCCATGTATCCTTCATAGAATAGTGTTACTAAGAAGTAAGCAGTTTTATTTCTTATGCGTTCTAAAACGTTAAAATGTATTTGATTATTATCAAAGAGGCCGTCAGAATTGTGAAAATTATGGAATTTATCTCTATAATGAAAATTGGTCCAATTTAATTCGTATAAAAACACTTCGTCAGGTAATTTATAAGTTGGAGATATTCTAGAATTAAGAATCCTAGAATGAAAATGAGGTTTTTGAAATAGGTCTCCCTTTATTTGAGGGAAATGATAATCTACTGATGCTTCCATTAGGTCAGATATAGTAGGAATCCTATTGTTAGTTATGGGGCCGTTGGGCCCTATCCATTCATATACTAGATTTAATTTTTTATTCATCTTTGCAACTGTTATAAAATTCTATCATTTTTGGAAATATAGAGACAAAATCTGTGCCTCGTCTGCGATCATATTCTGTGAACCAATTATAAAAATCACGACGTCCTTCTTTTAATTTTTCCTTAGAATAAACAGTAGATTCCATGTAATCAACTACACGCCTAAATTTTTCATATTCTAAACTATTAAATTTTTCAACATTTTTATCATCGATATTGTTTTTAATAAATTCTAGATGGGCATACATATATGGCATAAATTTGTCTTTAGGTAAGATATTCATATCATATTGCAACGGTTCTTTTAAATATGGAGTATCAAATCGTACTGTGGCCCATGATCGGTGTTTATATATTTTTCTCCATTCTAAAAATTTTTCAAGCAAATCTTGAAAATTAGTAACTGTTAAAATATTAAACGTAATCATAAAAGTTAACGGCAGGTTTGTTTTTGACATATAGGTATGAAAATTTTGTTCCCATACTTCTAAATTCAAGCCTGTACGAATATACTCAGCGGGTTTTCCCCAAGTATCTAAACTAGTAAACATTTTAAATGTTTTAATTTTCTTTTCACTTAATAACTTATTCACTCGTTCTACTAGTCTTTCCATTAGAATAGGTTTTATTCCAAAATTACTATTAATGTTTACCTCTAAATTAGGTTTAGGATTTTTATCTAAGTCTTCCAATAGACGCCAGGTACTTTGTTGTAACAGTGGTTCGCCCCCTGTAATGCGTAAGATGTTTAGAGTTTTACTAACTTCTGGCCACCAACGCCACCAAGCTTCAACATAGGGGTTAGTTTCTTCTTCATAGACTTTAAACCAATCAATGTCATTGCGATGATTCTTGACCATATCATACGGCCCAAAATCTTTAATCTCTTTATAATATGCACTGCTATGTTTAGGATGACAGTATCCACATTTAAAATTGCACTCATTACCAAAGCTAACTTCAATATATTCGGGATTTATATTTTGATTCCAATCACCGTTTTTGATTTGTTCAAATCGATCAGGTCTATATATTGAACTGTTACGTTCTTTTCGATCACTAATATAGTCTTCACCTAATGTTTCAATATTCCAGCAATATTGACAACCGCTAGGTTTTTCTCCGTTGAGCATTTCTAATCGTTCTAACTTTTTTTGTTCTGTATTATGCAATGCACTAGGATCAATTGCAATTTCATTTAAAGGAATTTTATGGGGACGGGGATGATAGCAACTGTGTGTTTCTCCCGTCTGTAGATATATTGTAGTATGATGCCATTTAGCCATACAGAAAGTAGGCGAAATTTCGTTCATAATTGGTATGAATTTTTTAATTCTTTCTAAGCTATTGCTATCATTCATTGGTTGTTTTCCATTTTAAAAATTCTTCTTCTAACCAATTAAAATTGTTTATTAATGATAATTTTTCTTTATTATTAATATTGTCTTCGCCATATTTCTTTCCTGCTTTTGCCCCAGCAATAGAGTATGTGCCAAACGGTTTATCTTCTCCTCGTGAACACCAAGCTATTAATCTTTCTTCAGTTTCTAAATCATATTGTTGATCAATTACTTTACTGGCTAATTTAACACATTCACGAAATGCGCTCCTCCATGTGCTAAATGCATCTGTATTGAATTCAGTTACATTAGAAACCGAAGGCATAACTTTAAAATTTTTACTTAAACTTGTAGTCATATCTGTGGTATTGGTATCCATGTTAAGGATTAATTTTTTAGGAAGCAACTTTACTCCTCCGTAACCATAGAGTAATCCGTTAACTAAATTTAAACTTTTCCAAACGTGTACCGTGTCAAGAAAAATGTCTTTTTCGTTTCTATTGTAATAAGGAATGTAATCTATTTCAAAGTTAAAATCTTTAATAATAATAGCATCTGCATCAACTACCCAAAACATATCTGTTGTAGCAATCTTTGCTGCTTCAATATGAGCATTATGAATTCCTTTTACACCATCTATTCTCTTGGCTCTAGGAAACCTATCTGTTAATCTTTTAAAATTTTTGTCTGCGTTAGTTTCGTTGTAACTAATAAAAACTATATCAAACGGTTTAGGATTACTAACTACAATGTTGTGTTGTTTTTTTTCTATAGGAAATCTATGATCAAACTCTTTTTTAGTAATAGGGGAATTTTTAGAATATAATACAACACCGTCGTACCAATCTCCATTTTTAAATACGTGAGTTATGTTTCTATGAAAATGATCATACACAGGAACATAATAACTATTAAAATCAAAATCTTTATCTAACACAACATCATTACGGATTACCCAAAACATTTCTGTTTTAGTATTTTGTAATGTTGTAATATAATCTTCAAACGTGTTTATTTGAAAAATCTCAAAAGGAACAGGTATTGATACTTGTATATTCCATTCTTTCTTTTCAACTGGAAATCGATAATTAAATTCTTTAGCTGTTAGTGTTTTAGATCTGCTCATTAACATAAGCCCGTCGTAGAAATCCCCATTTTTAAACATGTGAGTTATACTTCGATCATAGTTGTATTTTCCATCATTAGGATCAAAGTAAAAATCAAAAATGCTGTGATCTACAAGTTCAATGTCTGGCCACACACACCAAAACATCTGTTGAGTTTCATTTTTTAAAATATCTTGATATTCTTGATAGCTATGTATAACATATCGTGGATATCGGTACTTGCTAACTACTAGGTCATGTTCTTTTTTATCTACTAAGAATCTGCGATTAAATTCTCTTTTGCTTATTGTTTTTTCTGTTGAAAACAGTATAACTCCGCTTAGATAAGATTCAACCCCATTGCATGAATTTTTATACACATGATTTTCACTTCGATCATAGTTGTACTTTCCATCATTAGGATCAAAGTAAAAATCAAAAATGCTGTGATCTACAAGTTCAATGTCTGGCCACACACACCAAAACATAGATTTTGATTTTTCATTTATTAGATTTAAATATTCATCATAGGTACTAATATATCTAATAGGGTATTGATACTTACTAGCAACAACATCAATTTCTTTTTTATTAACATAAAATTTAAAATCAAATTCTTTTTTAAGAATATTTGCTTTTTTAGGTATTAGTGCTACGCCAGAAATAAAAGACTCTGTTCCATAACAACTGTTTTTAAAAACATGTACATAGTCTTCGTCCCAGGAATGTATACGATAGTCAAAATTAAAGTTGTCAACAATTACAACATCGTCCCAAACTAGCCAAAAGAATTTAGTAAATGATTTCTTTTTAAGATCATCAATAGAGTTTACATTTTCAATTTTTTGAGCTGAGGGAAACCGTTCACAAAACTTTTTCCATTCAATATCGCTAATGGTTTTTTTGCTTACATAAAAAATATCGTAGATCATCTTAGGTATGTATTTGTAAGTTTAATTGTTTCTTCGTACAGGTCTAATGTGTACTTGCTTTGATCAACATCTAAGTAAGGATAATCAAATCCCATTCCTTGTTTAATTTTCTCTCCTAGATCCTGTATGTCATGCTCTAGTTTTCTATGATCAACGTTTTGTTCATATATGTTTTTTAATATTTCAAAGTCTCGTACATCAACATAGTTCCATTTAGTGCAATTGGTCATCCACTGTCCTAACCTTGCTCCATGGATAGCATATAAACCGTTTTCTTCATGTGCTCCAACTGTCGACCAAATTTTTAATCTATGAAGATTATGCCACCATATACGTTCTCGAATTTCATCTGCAGGAACTCGAACTCCATCTAATAGAGTCATTTTAACACCCTCTCGAAAACCTGCTCTCCATGCCTGAAATGGGCTTCCTGTAATAACAGTTTCACTGTAACATTCAGAAAACTGTTTATAACCATCTTCCCAACAAAAATCTACCTGGCCACGATCGCTATCGCTAGCTTCATGTGTTTTCATGTTTAGGATAAAATCTTTGCGCCATATCTTTAGGCCACCGTTTCCATAAAGCAATCCGTTAATGCGATTTCTGGCCAGCCAACTATAAACCTGTATATTTTTATTGTTAGGATCAAATTCCAAATTAAAAAATCTATTGTCTACAATGTTATCAGCATCAACAGTAATAACCCATTCTGTTTCGCTGGTTTCTGCTGCGGCTTTATGTGCGGCATCACTACCTTTAACTCCGTGTACACGTTTAGCCCAAGGTACCTTATTACACAAATCAGCATAATGCTGGTCAGCGTTTGGTTCGTCATAACTTAAAAAAACTATATCAAGTTCTAATGTCTTCATATGTATACTTGTCAAAAATTCTTCTTGTATAAATGCTAAACTTTTGAGATAGCTCTAATTTAAAACGATGTGGATACTTTACTAATTCGTTAACATTAAAACTAATCATTTCTTTTAATACATTAGGATCATTATACTCAGTTATTAAAAATATCATATCTTGATCTCCTTGCCATTCTATAGTTTTTAATAAAGGATTAATTTTAAATGTCAGTACCAGTTCTTGCCTATGGTATTCTATAGCTATGTCAGGTTTTGTAATATTGCTCCAACGTTTATCAACAACTCTGTGTAACACATCGTCAATCTTATTAAGACCAGTAATTGAGGCAAGATTTACCTTAATGAGTTTTCCAGAAACTATATCTACTTTATAATGTCTTAAAGTGTCGCCTCTTTCGTATATTCCTAATGCAATATCTAACTCTACTTGTATTTTATTTTTAATATTATTAACAGAAAAACCTGGATGCAATGCTATAACATTTCCTTCATTATCAAATTCAAAGAAATAAGTTTCTTCAGGTACTTCAATGGTTTTAATCCATTCATCAAAAGGTGCTAGATCTAGGTGTTCTTCCATACTATCTCCTCTAGGATACTGATTAATTCATCTGTAATAATATCCTTTTCAACATAATGAATTATATCAGTCTGTTGGTAATTACCAATTTTTAAGCTGCCGTTGCTCTTAAGATAAAACCCTACATGATCGGTCACCCGATCAGTATCCCACGGCCAGTTTTGTACCTGCGGTTTTAAATGTACTACTCTTGGAAAATCTAAAGGGTAGGCTATTTCGCAGTCAATGTCTAGAAGCTTGGCCGACAACGCAAAGGCTTCGTCTGTTCCTATGACTTTAGGTATGTGATTATTTAAATAGAGATTTTTAAATTCCTGAGGGTTAATAAAAATCTGTCGGGCTAATTCAAAAAATTCATGTCTACATTCTTTTTTAAAAAAAGTCCACATTGAATATAAATTGGGCAGATCGTTTTTGGTAAATGCTTTACGATAAGCATCACTAGTAACTACCTCACCTCTAAATGTGTAAGCACGATTAGCTACATATAATTCTGTGTTTTCTATAAAATAATCAATCCAGTGGCTGTAATCTCTAAGGAACAGCATATCTGCATCTAGACAAACGGTGTGCTCCCAAGGAGTTATTTCATCCATCCACGAACGGCCATCCCAAAACTTTTGTTCGGGCCATTCTATAATCTTATCAAATACCCAAGGACTTTTTAATTTATCAACTGGTGATTTGTCGTTAATAACCAAAGCTACTCGATCGTAACCTTGTTTTTGTGTGTTTTTAATACTTAAGGCTAGAGCATAGGCTAGTTTAAGATAGTCAATATCAGGATGGGCTGCTACAAATATCAAATAACCAAAGTTCATATTAACTCCAGAAGACTGTCAGCGTTTCTGATTATGCTTTGTTTATTCATAATATGAACATCAGTACCCTTAGTTGTAGCAGCCCAAAAAGCAGAGACATCCTGCGGCTGACTAACTAAAAAAGTCAGTTTATTGTTGTCAACACTATGTAAAATATCTTTGTCAAAAACAGTAAGGATAGACGGAAGTGTGTAGGCAAATTCTGTTTCAAATCCGTTCATAATGTGTTTAGCAACACTAAAGGCAATGTCATTTCTAAACTGTTTAGGATTAAATCGGAATAGGTCAGCATAATAAACATAGTTGTCTTTGACAAAATCTACCAGTTTAAAAAAGAATTGACTTTCAACACTTTTATCAAACATCACAGTAGTTGCCCAAAACATGTGGATACCAGTTTCACTTACTCGACTATCTAATACGCCGCCACGCTCTCCGGTAAGGTCTGTCATACTGTGACCCATCATCACCGGAGCATCTACTGACCAATACTCATTTAATTTGTTAGAAAAGATTAAATAGTCGCTGTCTATCAGCAAGGTTTGGTCATAGGGGCTAAGTTCCCAAACGCTGTATCTATTTGAATTTACAAATGGAATAATTTTGCTTTCAAATCCATCGTGTAGATTTCTCACATTCTTAGTGTAAGGTCTGTTAACTTCTATAATTTGATCAAAGACTTCTTGTGCTTTAATCAATGTGCCTGACTCTTCTAACCAAGATATTGTGCCTAAATCAGTTACAAGACTTACAGGAACACCTAAATTCTTTTTGGCAAGACCGCCTGCAATTATGGCCATTAAACCATAATCAATATCAGGACTGTTGTGAGCAAATATTAGTACGCCTTTGGTCATACATCCAATAACTTTTCAACAGATCTACTTGATTTAATTTTTTGATAATCTTCATAGTATTCGTAGGTAGCGGTAAAATACCTATCTATGATTTCATCTTTAAAAGTCTGTAGGTCAGCTACGAGTACTGGATTTCCGTTTTCGTCAACAAACGGTACATTTTCGGTACGGCCTTGATCAATTAACATCTGAACAAATACAATGAGTTCGCGATTGATTTTGAATAGGCCGCCAGCATGACCGTAGGTCAACTTTGCGTTGATTTTTTCTTTAAGAGTTTTTCTCTGAATAGCGAGAGTTTGTCGATAATTGGCAAACTCTAGAGCTTTAGATAATCTTTTGTCCATGGAATCTCCGAATAAACATAGCTGATTATTTACCAGCTAGTCTAGGAGTCCAAAATATTATCCGCCTGTTATTGCGCCTGCTGAATAAGATGACCATGTATAACTGGTCCAAGTTCCGCTTGGTGTAAGTGCATGACCGCCTGTAGGATAGGTCAATTCTACAGAATAATTCAGTGTGCCATCAACAATATCTTCCGGTAGTGGCGGTGCGCCGGGCATTGGGTCAACATAAGGATCATTCCATGATAATACAAAATTAAAAGTTGTAGCTGATCCTATGGCTGCATTTAACGCCACTGAAATAGCATAATTATTTGATGCATACGGAGCACTTGAATAAATTGAGTATAATGTCGTAGAACCTGTTCCCCAGCCGTAGACTGCTGCGCCACCAAATTCCTGGGTGCCTGCAGATGAAAGAAGATTACTCCATGCTGTATTTTGTGCGCTGGCAGCGCCACCGGTCCTAGAACTAGCGAATCGAATCTTCCCACCGCCATTCCAAAAATATCTAGCTTGATCTGCATTAGAAAAATTAAGAGCGTATGTAGCAGAAACAGCACTAGCCCAAGAACTTGTCCTAGAATTGCTGCCTGCGGAAGCGGTTGTTTTTCTAGAACTATGGCAATTAAATCTATCACCGTCTATTGTAGATGAATAGGCCGCAAAAGAATTAGGATCTGTAGAATTAATTAATTGTCCAGAAACATTTCCTGCTAGATTAAGGGCGGCAGCAGATCCATTCTGGTGAGCACTTGCATTTAATAAGTCATAACGAATATTATTAAAATCATTTGCTGAGATCGTATCGCCTACATTTTTTGTAACACCAAAGGTTGATTGTCCATAACCCCTGCTTAATGATCCTGTACCCATGATACCGACGCCGGTGCCATAGGGGTTATAGACATCGCTTGCAAGGGCTGTGGTTCCTGATCCTGCCATTTCTAATCCTTAAAGAATAATTGCTTCAATTAATTTTACTTCAGTATTTAAACTAGATTCTAAAGCTATTGCAAATGTATTGGCATTAGAGTCTTCACTGGCCATTGCACATCCATCAGGGGCGGCAACTAATCTGTCGCCTTTACGTACATGACCAATTACTCGAACGGGCACACGACCTTTAAGAGCAATATATGTGCCATTTTCTAAATCTTGATTCATCATTAGGCCAGGAGCGCCACTCACTACACCAACGGCACGCTGTCCTACCCAGACGCTGGAAGTAACTTCGCGTTCTCCTCCTACGATCATAACTGTACCAATGTCATATTCTTTGTCTGCTAGATATTTTTCAGCTAGGTCAGCGCCTTGAACTGCGGTAGCAGTACCGTTGAATATGTTGGCTGAAAGATTTGCACTGCTGTCTCTTGCGGCAATGGTATTGGCCGTTTTTGAAGTTTTTGCAGATTTGTAAGATGAAGATGGGCTATCTACCGCTTCATTGTCAATTTTTACCCTATCTACTTTGTCTGATATTCCGATGAATCTATTAGCTGTTAAATCACCGTTGGAATCTCTAGAAGCAATTGTATTAACCACCGCGGTAATACTTTCACTTTTGCCGTTTAAATTATTTGTTGAGGTTGCTGTAGCAGCATTACCTGTACAGCTAGAACTACTACCTGTGACATTACCTGTGACATTACCTGTGACATTACCAGTAACACTGCCAACAACGTTACCTGTTAAATTACCTATAAAAGAACCTGTAATATTGTTAGTGACTATTAGATTATCTGCCCAAATTTGATACCAACGAAGACTATCGCTTCCTAAAGAATATTCACTATCTACTCCAGGAACAATTGCTGTTGTTGAGATATTGGCCATTGTTCGTGTTTCAGTTGACGAAAGACGAATTTTAAATTTTATGTTATTGCCTGCTTGATTTGTTATAGAAATATCAGATGCATCACCTAATGCAATACTTCCTTTAACTGCTGATGCGGCACTAAAGGTTATTCCATCAGAACTAAAATCAACTGTTGTTGGAAATATTGGATTTTGTTTTAGAACTAAATCATTAACGGTATAAGCTAAGGTTTCGTCGTCTGGGTCAACCAAAGACCTAGTTGAAGAGCTTGTTCCCCATATTATTGCAGACGATGCCGAAGTTGTAACTCCAGCAGTGTTATCTGTACCTATTAAAGTTATACCTTTTTTAATACGTCCAAAATTAGGAATTAGTGCTTTATCTGCATCACTTAGTGTAAATGTATCTTTACTAAAAATAGCAACATCAGTTCCACCTGCTTTTATTCTAGCAATAGTTCTATTTTCATTTCCGCTGTCTTTAACTGTTGTTGCTACAATAGTTGTTTCACCTAATGTAGTAGAATTCTGAGGGCCTACTAAAATAAATTCAGTGCCGGTCCAGCAATATAATTGTTGGGCTAAACTATTAAACCAAAACTCGCCTGCACTTAATCCTAATGGAGCTGTGGCACTAGAAGTAGAGCCGCCCACCATTCTAAATCGTGTACCGTCATAAACTTTAATTTTTCTATCAGTGCTGTCATACCAAAGTTGTCCGGACACAGGTTTGCTAGGCTGGTTAGAGCCTGCAAAATTTTCCATTAAATGTAAAAAGTTTTCATTCTGTACTTGACCATAACCGGCGTAATTTTTACCAACAAATCTAATATTTGTGGTATTATCGATAGTACCGTCTGCGACAGATACTAAAAAACTACCGTTATATCTATTAACTTGATAAGCCATGTTAAACCTTTTTCTTTAATTCGTTTATTTGCTGTTGTTGATCTTTAATGGCTTCAATTAGGTATGCAACGATTTTAGTATATTGAATGCCGCTAGGATTACCTTCTTCATCTTTAACTACTAAATTAGGAAGAACTTTATTTACATCTTCAGCAATTAATCCAGGCTCATTAAACGATGATTGATCTTTACGATCATAGATAACACCGGTTAAATTTAATATACTTTCAAGGGCATTTGTTATTGGGTTTATATGTTCTTTTAATGCAATACTTGATGTTTCAACTAGTTGCGTTGTTGTTATTCTTCCAGCTACACCTATACCTCCAGCAACAACTATTGCGCCGGTTGTTGTAGAACTACTGGCTGTGGTATTTGAGGAAATAATTTGGCCAATGAATGTTGTGGTTCCTCCAACAGAATCTAATCTAGTTGCAGGAAATCCTCCAGGAGTCACACCGTCGTGTACAACTACTGTTTTTTTATCTGTATCAACTGTTAACTCGCCGGGGGCTCCGACAAATATCGCATGTTGTGCGGTTGTACCTCGTCTAAATTGAACTCGTTTTGCCATTGTTTTTTAACTCCTAGATTATGCTATTGCGCCGTAATCCATAAATGCATCTGCCGCAGAAGTGATTAACCCGTAATCTTCATCTGTTCCTCCGCTGATTGATCTCCAAGAAGAACCATCGTAGCCTTCCCAGTTAATATCAGTGGTATTAAATCTAATCATTCCGGCTGCGGCTGCTGGACGTTGTCCAGAAACTCCTGTTGGAACTAGCATTGCCCCTGTTCCTAAAAATCCTCCGTTACCGGAAACATATAAATTTCCGCCAATTGAAGCGCCACCTGAAACAACCAAAGCACCTGTTCCAGGTCCAGAACTCACTGTTGTATTTGAAAATGCAACTGCGCCGCTAGATGTTAATGTTGTAAATTTTGCTGAACCAGGATTAGTGCCACCAATATTAAAGTTATCTAAACTTCCGGTTGAACCTGATGATAAATTTACTGCGCTGGTGCTACCTGCCAACGATACATTAAAGTTAGCTGCTGGTGCGCCAGGTGATGGTGCTGCCATTGAAAAGGTACCGCTTACCGCAACTGATTGTATTGCCAATGGCGGAGCAGGTTGGCCAGGCGGGGCTGGTGGAGATTCAATTGTTCCTACTAACTTACCGTAAATTGTTGTTGCGGTAACCGTTTCAGCTTTAACGTCTCTCCATTTAGCTGCGGTAGATCCTAAATCATATACTCCAGTTATTCCTGGCTCTATACCTGTACGTTTTACAACGGCAACATCTTTTACATCATTGCCGTCATCGGAAATTCTAAGAACAAAAAATGAATTTTTTGAACTTTCAATTACAGGAACTACACCATTTGCCACTGTAATTTTTAAATCATCAGCTTCACCTATAGTAATGCCATTATCTTTAAAATTAACTTGGGTAATAAATGCTGTATTTCCAGATCTTAAAAAATCGGTGGCTGCAAATCCACCTAATCTATCTGCATTAGCAGCAGTTCCCCACACTCTATGCACTGATGAAGTAAGGCCGTTTACATCAGAGTTTATAAAATTTATACCAGGTCTAATGTTTGCAAATCCGATAATTGGATTTATAACAGAATTTAAGGTAAATGTTGCGCTGGCTACAATTGCTATTACATCACCACCTACTAGGAATTTTATTATCTGCTGATCGCTGCCTACTTGGTCTTTAACTACCGCAGGGGCTGTTGAAGTTGCACCGTATACGGGGGCTTTTTCTGGTCCTACTAAAATAAAACCAGTTCCGTTCCAAACTTTAATTTGTTCGTTTTGATTATCCCACCAGAAGTCGCCTATAGCAAGTCCTGTAGGAGCAGTAGCACTGGATTCTGCACTGCTGGCAATTTTAAATTTTGTTCCGTCAAAAACTTTTAACTTTTTTACGCTAGTATCAAACCATAATTGACCGTTGATAGCTTTAGGCGGGGCGCTGGTATTTGCAAAATTTTCTAACAAATGCAAGAAATTTTCATTCTCTACTTCGCCATAACCACTGTAATTTCTACCTACAAATCTTAGGTCCGTAGCCGTGGTATTCAGTGTTTGATCGTCAACTGAAGCAAAGAAAGTACCATTATATTTGTTTAATTCATAGGCCATTTATATTATCCAAGCATGTAACTAGTATTTATCGTATCCGTATTAATTGGCTATTAGGGGTTCTTTTGGCCAGTCTAAGTCAAAAGGCCATGAAGCCTGTTTATCAACGTCTCTAACTAGGGTACGATAGTCTGCCCATGCCGCTATCCACTCTTCTGTATGCTTGGTTTGCACACTAGGAAGTTCTGTCCAATCGCTGGAAATCAGTAAATTTCTCTGTCTAGACTTGGCCATGTCTTCGGCTTTCTGTGTAGCTGCTACTATTTCCTGCTCGCCCATATCACGTATTTCAAATTTTTGCATAACTACATTTCCGTCAAAAAACGGCTCTGCATCTACAACTGTTTTAAATCGTTCTGCCTGGGGAGGAAGCTCCATTTGAAAAGGGGCGTACCCTAAGGGACGTACATCGTCTGCTGTTATTGGATATCCAAAAGATACATTAGGATTCATTTGCCTAAGTATGTCTTCATTTATAGGATATCCTACTGGTTTGCCATCTAATATTTGAATATAATACATAATTTTTCTCTCTTATTGATATCTGGATCTATTTTCTTGATATAAATTTAACACTTCACTAGCGTTTAAACCCCTGTTCCATAGTCTGGCAACTCCTACTGGGCCATTATGGCTGCTATGGAAGCCGGCATCGCCAATTCTATAAACATATCCTGCACTGCTATCTGCAGTGAAAGCATAATTTGCAGATCCTACTACTGCCCCATTTATATATAGGGTGTGTGTATTTCCGCTGGTAGTAGCAACCATATGATACCAATTTCCAACTTCAGGGCGTGTATTAACTATTACATTAACATATCCGCCTGATCCATTAGCATTACCGTATCGTTGATATAGAAAATAGTTAGCACTATAATGATACCACAAGCCCCAGGTTCTTAATGACCCTGGTATATTTCTTGCGCCATCATAATAGCCTTTACCAAATATTCTAACCCAATCATATGCGCCATCCCAGGAATCTAATTTAAACCAAATTTCAGCGGTCATATCAGTTCTTAGATCTACAGAAGAATTAGCCGTCCCTGATAGATATCCGTATGTTTGGCCGGCGTAGTCGTTATTTAGATCAAAAACTCCACCACCGTTTTGATTTCTCCAACTGAGTTGACCGTTGGCAGAAAATGTAGCGTTGTTGCTATTACCTGAAATATCATAAACTGTTGTTCCGCTGCCTGGATAACTAGAAGAATTTGCAGGATCTAAATGTAATACTAGCCCTGTGTCTGTAAATCCTTGTCCAAATCTAGCACGATTTTCATCATACAACGTTGTTATTTCTGTAGAGCTTAATTCTCTATTATAAATTTTAAATACTGCAAGGTCCATTACCTGCTGATAGCTATTCTCAAGTCGCCATCCACCGATACGTCCAACTCCGCTGTTAAAATTAGCATAAGGACCGTACTGTACTGAATATTGCTGACTTAGAGACTCTCTAATTCCATCGATATAAATTTTATTTCGATAGTAATCTCCAACATTCATTACAAATACATAATGAGCCCATCGTCTAGGTAATGTTAGAGCATTAACTCTTGCTGCGGAAATTCCATAAACATCACCCTGGCCAGTGTTAAACCCTAGTGTTCCGCCAGAGGTCCATACATCATGTATGTTAAATCCAAAAAACATACCGCTGGCAAAACTATCAGCATAGGCCCACATTTCTACTGTAATGGTACTTGATGTTAATTCATTTGCATAAAAATCAATCTTAGTATTTGACCATGCCGGAAATCTAAAAACTCTATTGTCGCCTAGTGTTTGTGGAGTATCAGGAACATACCCTAACGATATAGTTCCATGATTAGCATTACCAGATATATCATACACGGTAGATCCGCCGGTATAGCTTAATACGTTTGATGCATCATAGTGTAATATTAATCCGACAGTGGTAGCTCGTCTCCTTACTATAACGTCTGCTGCATTATAAGGATAGCTTCTTCCGTTGCCCCAAATAATTCTAACAGCGCCACCACCTCCGGCACCACCTAAGATAGAATTTCCACCTGAGCCACCACCTCCAAATGCTCCGCCATCTTGACTGGTAGCATTAGTTCCGCCAGCTGTTATTCTAGCTGCAACATTAACTGCATTAGCTAATCTGTAGGTTCTAGTATCCCATACTAAAGAACCAGTACTAGTTCTAACAGTTAGTGCAAAACCTGCTGGATTAGCCCACCAGGGGCCGCCGCCATAATTTCTTACAACAAACCGCAAGACATGACTGCCTGCAGACATAACATGAGTAGTAGTTTGACTGTAACGGAATTGATCCGTAATGCCTACATAAGTGCCGTCAACATAAAATGACATGTAATTATCAGCAGCATATTCTAGTGTATATGTACCTGTATAAGGTGCATAAAATACTCGATCTACAGTATGATAATCGTTATCGGTATAATCTCTATTACTAATCCATACCCCGTAGGTATTGATAAAATTGCTCCAGGCCCAAGATAAATCAACTGGCCATAAATCTATAGGAGTATTAAGAGCTGCTGATAATCTTGTGTTAATACCGTTATAAGAACTACCACCACCACCTCTAGTGGCTCCAATATTTCCTACACCCTTAAGACCAACACCTCCCCCTCCTTGTGCTCGGCTAGGACTTGAAGAGCCGCCACCGCCACCGTAACCTGTTCCAGCTGTAATACCACCTGTGTAATAATTTTCACCTTTGCCGGCTCCGGGGCTAGGAATATATCCACCTGCGCCACCGCCACCACCGGCACCACCACCATAACCTGCACTTCCGTCGTGGTACCAATTAGCAACACCTCCACCAGTTCCGCCAGCGCCACCAGTTCCGCCACCAGTTCCAACTAATCCAGATCCTGTTGTACTAATTCTTGTACCTGTGTTTACTGGAGTATCAAATGTAACTAGATATGATGATCCGTTACTAACCGCAGGACTTATAACATTATTGCCTGGTTCTCTAACGGAAAAAATGTCAAAGAAATCAACACCAGCATAAAAATGTATTTCATAGATATTAGTTCTACCTGTGGCTGCATAATCACCACCTTGCTGGCGAATAACAAATTTAGTATTATTGTTTGTTGCATAGGTATAGAGTTGATATAATCTTCTATCGCCTGGATAAATTAACACATGCGGTAACGCAGGACTATTTGCGGCAAATCCATAATATTGACTGCTGCCACCACCGAAACTAAAAAATCCATTTGAACTTATATAAACTGTATTATAGCTAACCCCAAGGAATCTTACAGGAAATGGTAACGGAACAGCATAATAAGTATCGTCAACATTGGTATTAACAATTAACGAAGCAACTCCATTAACTGCTGTCATCTCTGCATTACCTATAGGGGCAAAAGGAATTCTTGATGTTGCATTACTACTGGCTGCGCCACCGCCACCACCGTAGGGTTCAGTTCCACCACTGCCGCCAGTGGCATAAAGTAAATTTGTACCTCCACGGTATATTCCAGAAGGATATCCATCTTCACTAACTGGTGTTTCACCAGGTTCGTCGTAGTCGTTGTCACCGTCGGGGTCAACAATACCCAACGGTCTTCCTCCTGATCCAACAACAATAGTAAGTGTTTCTCCGGGAGTGACCGGTATGTCGTTGCGCCATTGTAGGGCTCCGCCACCACCGCCACCACCATTTGGTGCTCCTGAACCACCGCCGCCGCCGCCAACAGCCACAGCACAAATTAAAGTTGTGTAATCAGGAACTACAAAATAATAAGTTCCCGGAATTGTAAATTCGGTTTGTTCTGCGCTGGTGTTTGTGATATCATATGCAGACGCTGCGATTAAAACTTGTTCTAAGTTTAGCATAAATTACCTGCTGTCAGACATTGTAATTGCGCCTCTCCAATTAGCGCCACCGTCATCGGTTATAAACACTAATACATCAACCCCGCTGGTTGCCAGTGCGGGCGCTGATCCTGCTGGCCAGCGAACTGTTCCTGGCCAATATTGTGTATACGAGCCGCCATTTCTAAGAGTTAAAATAAATCCGCCTGCTCTTGAGCCTGTAGGAGGATTTGTAAATGACCATGTAACTGCACCAGCTGCGGTTGCAGAAACAAAGTTTCCAGCTTCTTGGTTAATTGATGTTGCACCGGCTACGTTGCCCAATGCATTAGTTACCAAACTGTAATCTTGTAGTGCGGGTCGAAGCAATGTATAATCTTGGAAGTTTTGAGTTCCGTTAATGCTGCCAGCACCGCTGCCGTTAGCAGGAGTATAACCTAATGCTGCGGTAACTTGTGCTCCGCTAATTGAGCTAACCGTTCCTGCATTACCAGTAACATTAATTCCCCAGGTACCACTAGCGTTTCCTCCGGTTAGTGTTGGAGAATAATTATTATAGTTTGCGCTGGTTAATAAATCATACCAACTATTCCAGGTACTATCAATACCCTTTCGAATACGTAGTTGTGGGGTTCCGCCACTGTTAGCTG